>JABLTQ010113504.1_pt1 | contig 95426 bp, 91 predicted proteins | sample 7160101 | NCBI WGS metagenome assembly JABLTQ01 (sample SAMN14651228, study PRJNA627086) | human gut metagenome | isolation source: feces | host: Homo sapiens | reverse complement strand
GGACATCCAGGCAGAATTCGAAGACGCTATATTCACTTACCGGCAGCTATACCGGCGGGTAGGTCAAAAAGTGCCCCTGGGGCAGGAAGGCGCACAGGGCGTACACCGCCCCCATCAGCGCCCCCAGCGCCAGACGCAGGGTGGGCACATACTGCCCGCAGATGCGGGCGGAGAGACGGAGCAATAAGTAGTCGATGGTCAGGTTGAGCAGAAACAAGGTGTCCACATACACCACCGTCATAGGCGTCCTCCCTTCTGTGGGTTCCAGTATAGCCCACTGAGAGGGAAAATTTCGTCTAAGCGGGGACAAGGCGCAAAAAATCCCTCCTGCCAAAGCAGGAGGGATTTGACGTTATCACGGTGCCTGGAGAAAGTTCCTCAAAAACTTCTGAGACAGCACCAGGCAGAACAATTCCGAGATCAGCGGCGCAAACCAAATGCTGCTGCCGCCCACAGTGAAAGCCAAGACCATCAGCGCCCCCGCTTGGAGCACCAGGCCGCGCCCTACGGAAATGCAGATGGCAGGACGGGGGCGCTCCACTGCGGTGAGAAAACCGCCGATGAGGATGTTGACCCCCAGGATAAGGTAGCACAGACTGTACCGCCGGAGGGCGTGGACAGAGGTCAGGTTCAGCTCCGGATTGGTGTTGGACAGGAACGCCTGCACCAGCCAAGGCGCCAGCAAGACAATGCCCAAAAAGACCACAGCCGTCACCACGGCCACAGCCGTGAACCCATACCGCAGCAGCTTCCGGCAGCCGGCGGCGTCCTCCTTGCCGTAGTGGAAGCTGACCAGGGGCTGACTGCCCTGGGAAATCCCCATCATTACGTTGATAACTAAAGTGTTGGTGTAGGCGATGATGGTGTAGCTGACCAGCCCCTCCTGGCCGATGCACCGGAGGATCATGTGGTTGAATAGCAAGATCATCAGACCGTTGCACAGCTCATTGACCCCATCGGAGATGCCACTGGGGATGAGACGGCGGTAGATGCGCCAATCCATCCGGAAGCGGACAAAGTGGAAGGTGGTCTTGCCCCGAATAAAGTGGCGCAGATAGATCACACAGGTGAGCATCTGAGACAGGCCGGTAGCCACAGCGGCACCCCAAACCCCCAAATCCAGGTGGAAGATGGCCATATAGTCCAGGACACAGTTGGTCAGGCAGCCGATGATCACCGTCCGAATGGCCAGCTGGGGATACCCATCGGTCTTGATCAAAATTTCCATATTATAGGAAATGATAAAGCAAACAGCAAAGGGGGCAAGGCCGGCCAAGTAGTCCTTGGTATAGGGCAGCGTGACCCCTTCCGCCCCCAGCAGCTTGGCCACTGGCTCCAGGAACAGAAAGACCAAGACGGTGATGACAACACCGGCCACGGTGAGGAGGGTGACATTTTGGCTGAACAGACTGTTGGCCTGCTCCCGTTTGCCCTGTCCCAGGAAGATGGAGAGGATGGTACTGGTACCCACGGCGAAGATGACTGCGATGGAAAAGAGCAGGTTCAGGAAGGGCGCGGACAGGTTGACCGCGCTCATGGCGTACTCGCCTACTCCACGAGCCACGAACAATCCATCCACAATGGAGTACAGAGAAAAGACCATCAAGGAGGCTACTGTAGCGGTGGAGAAGCGGACGAACTGAGAGAGTAAGCTGCGCTCATCGAGCATTTTGGATTGAAATTCCTTTCTGTTTTGAATTTTCCGCTGGGGAATCTTACCGGATATTATACCGGAACCCTGACAAACTGTCAACACACCTCCCGATTCAGGGCAGCTGGTCGATGTGCTGGAACAAAAACTCGATGAAATATTTGCTGGCGATGGGCATGGTGTTCTTGTCCTTCATGACCAGGCCGATCTTGCGCATGACCACCGGTCTTGTGGGCAAAATAGCCACCTGATAATTGGTCTTGCGCAGCACCAGCTCTGGCAGGATACTGATGCCCAGCCCCGCCTCGATCATGGACAAAATGGAGTAGTCATCGTGGACACGGAGCCGGACGGAAGGCTCCAGCCCCTGCTGATGGAAGGCCTCCAACGGCTCGCTGAGCAGTCCTTCCTCCAACAGCAAAAAGGGTTCGTTTACCAAATCCTCCAAGGTCACATAAGGCGCTTGCGCCAAGGGATGGTTTAACGGCAGCACCGCACGGTGCTCACCGGCTTTGACGAAGCGGGTCTTGATATTGGGGATGGCGTCCGGATTCACAAACCCGAAATCCGCCTCCCCAGTGCGCACCCGTTCTGGAATACTGGTGTAATCCCCCTGGTGCAGGACGAACTCCACATTGGGGTAGCGCTCCTGGAACTGCTTGATGAGGGTGGGCAGCCAGTGGCAGGAGACGCTGGAGATGGTGCCGATGCGGATGGTGCCGGTGTCCAGGCCGCGAATTTCTTTGGCGATCTCCTGCATGGCCTGATACTGGGCGACGGTCTTTTGGATGGAGGGGAAAAGGCGTTCCCCTTCGATGGTCAGTCGGCTGCCGTAGCGGGAGCGGTAGAGGAGCTTGATGGACAGTTCTCGTTCCAGGGAGGTGATCATCTGGCTCATGGCAGGCTGGGTATACCCCAACACCTCCGCCGCTTTGGTCAAACTACCCAGTTCGACCGCCTTTTGCAGGGCAATATATCGGTTCATTTCCACATAACCTTTCTGCATATCTACATTCCAAACATTTATTTTACTTATGCTAAATTTCAGTATATACTAGAGCCACGGAAAACGCAAGGAGCGAACCGCTCTACGCAATCAAATCTCAAAGGAGGTTCTTTTCATGAGCAGCAAACGAGCAGAATTATTGATGGTTAGCGTCACCCTAGCTTGGGGTTCCTCTTACCTGCTGATGAAAGTGGGCCTCAACGGCATCGGGCCCTTCAACCTCATCGCCCTGCGCTTCGGCATCGCCTTTGTCTTTATGACCCTGGCTTTTTTGCCCAAGTTCCGCAAGCTGACCCGCGCCACCCTCCTGAAGGGACTTTTGGCCGGCGTCATCCTGTTCCTGCTCTTTACCGGCATGGTCTGCGGCGTCAACTACACCACCGCCTCCACCGCCGGTTTTCTGACCAGCACCACCGTTGTGCTGGTGCCCATTTTGGAGAGCTTCCTGAAACGGAAGCTGCCGGAAAAGTCCATGGTCGCCAGCATTTGCATCGCCATCTGCGGCCTGTTCCTGCTGACCGCCACAGACGGACTGGCTCTGGACAAGGGTGCGCTGCTCTGTCTCATGGGCGCACTGTTTTACGCCATCTACATCATCGTGCTGGACAAGATCGCCAAAAAGGAGGACGCCTTCCTCATCAGCATCATCCAGCTGGGCGTAGCCTCCGCCCTGGGCGCCGTGGCTATGTGCCTGTTCGAGACTCCCTCCCTGCCCACCAGACCGGTGGAATGGGGTGCCGTCATTGGCCTGGGACTGGTGTGCAGTGCCTACGGGTTCGTGGTACAGCCCATTGCCCAGAAGTACGCCGCGCCGGAAAAGATCGGTTTGATTTTTGCCCTGGAGCCGGTCTTTTCCGCCATCCTCTCCTTCCTGTTCCTTCATGAAGTGCTGGACGTCCGTGGCTACCTGGGCGCTGCCCTCATCCTGCTGTCTGTGGTCTTTTCCGAACTTATGACCTCTGGTCGGAACGTCACCGTCAGCGAAACGCTCCCGATGGACGTCCACACGGCTTGTCGCTGAGCCAAGCACCTTTCCTCACGCTAATATCCATTTCTTAATACCTACTCTCTAAACGGAAAGCGGAGACTACCATGTAGTCTCCGCTTTCTACTTTTTCGCATAAATGCAAGTATTTTTCTAAACCTTACAAGCCGCGACTCCACTCCGGCCGCATCTGGCTCTTGCCGGCCAGCACGCTGTCAATCTTGGCCAGCATCTCCGGCGTCTTGTCCGGGATGGTGTCGTTGAACGCCAGATAGTTGGATGCGTGGTTGCTGGTGAAGTGGATGGGGCCTTCGTGGATATTGGCCAGCAGCAGCCGTGTTTCCTCCAACACCTGGCGGGGGGTCAGCATCTTGAACTTGCCCTGCTGGACGTCCTGATACATGGGAGTGCCCGGCTCACACATATAGGTCAGGGCGGACAGGTGCTGGGGCACCATCTTGTTCATCAGTTCAGCAGTCGCCAGGGCGTGCCGCTTGGAGGGCTCGCCGGGGCCAGCCAGACCCAAGATGATCATGGTCCACAGGTCAAACCCGCAGTCCTTCAGCAGCAGTGCAGCGTCCAAGATCTCCTGGGCGGTGGCACCCTTCTTGACCTTTTTCAACAGCTCATCATCCCCAGTCTCCACCCCCAGGTAGGCACGCTTCAGACCAGCTTCGTTCAGCTCCTTGAGCTGGGCAGGGGTCTTGGACATGGTGGACTTGGGACCTGCGTAGGTGGTGACCTTTTCCAAGTAGGGAAAGGTCTTATAGAGTCGATCCAGGATGGTCAGCAGTTCCTCCTGCTTCATGATGATGGCGTCGCCATCGCACAGGAACACCCGACGCACGCCGTTGCCATAGGCTTTGCGTGCCATTTCAATGTCATCCAAAATATCCTTCAACGGGCGGACGCGGAACCGCTTGTCCTTATACATACTGCAAAAGGTGCAGCTGTTATTGGAACAGCCGATGGTACACTGGAGCAGGTAGCTTTTCCACTCTCCGGGGGGACGGTAAATCATGCCTTCATATCTCATAATACATTCTCCACAAATCGTTTCATTGTCGCACAGAATTTCTCCATTTCTTCCTCGCTGCCGATAGTCACCCGGAGGAAGTTGTCGATTCTGGGCAGGTCAAAATAGCGAACCAGAATGCCCGCCTCACGCAAATCCGCAAAGAGCTTGCGGGCAGGTCGTTCCGGATGGGTGATAAAAATAAAGTTGCTCTTGGAGGGCAGGACGGTAAAGCCCAGCTCCCGCAGGGTCTCCGACGTCCGGTCTCTGGTGGCCGCCACCTGGGCACAGCGCTGGGCAAAGTAGTCCCCATCCTCCACCGCTGCCACACCGGCCAAAATGGCCAGCTGGTCGATGGTATAGGAGTTGATGGAATTTTTGACACAGTTCAGCCCCTGGATGAGGTTCTCACTGCCAAAGGCGAAGCCCACCCGCATCCCTGCCAGGGCACGGGACTTGGACATGGTCTGCACTACCAGCAGGTTGGGGTACTCGTCCAGCAGGGGCAGGGCAGAGGTGCCGCCGAAGTCGATATAGGCTTCGTCCACGATGACCACCACATCCGGATTTCCCTCCAAAATGCGCCGCAGGGACGTCTGATCCAGCTCGATGCCGGTGGGGGCATTGGGGTTGGTGATGACCACGCCATCATTGTCCCCCAGCATTTTCTCCACCGGAATGGTGAAGTCGTCCTGCAAGGGGACGGTGCGGTAGTGGATGCCGAGCATATTGCAGTAGACCGGATAGAAGGAGTAGGTGATGTCCGGAAACAGGACGGTACCCCCTTCCTCAAAGAACGCCTGGAAGGCAAAGGCCAGCACCTCGTCCGAACCGTTGCCCACGAACACCTGGCTCTCCTTGACGCCGTAGGACTGCGCCAGCGCAGACACCAGCTTGCTGGCGTCCGGATCGGGATAGAGCTTGAGCCGCTCGTCCACCCCCTTCTGTACCGCTTCCACCACCTTGGGGGAGGGTGGGTAGGGGTTCTCGTTGGTGTTTAACTTGATGAATTTCCGCTCCTTGGGCTGCTCCCCAGGGGTGTAGGGGGTCAGACTGCGGATACGGCCGCTCCAAAATTCTTTCATAGCTCGTGCGCTCCCTTATGCTTTTATCATTGTGGCTCCTGCCCTTGGGGCAGGACTTTTTTCACACTTTTTTCCGCCTTGCTGCGCAAGATCATCACTTCTCGCCCGCAGGTTTGGCAGCGGAGACGAAAGTCCATACCCACCCGCAGCACCAGCCATTCTCTCCCCCCGCAGGGGTGCGTTTTTTTCATCTGCAAGACATCGCCTACTTGAATGTTCATGGGGTTCGCCTCCTATATCACTTTAGCACACTGATACGCTATCATATTATATCTTCCCTGTCAATAGCACTCCTGCACAAATCCAGCCGCCGGACGGTGCAAGAACAAAACCCCTCCCCACGGCATAGGATACACCATCCATACAACTGGAAAAGAGGAGGAAGGATTATGCATGATTTCTGGCCGGAAGGCCGCCGATACGCCACCCAGGAAAATCAGCACTTTTTATCCAGCCGAGCCGGTCTGGAAGCTGCCTGGCGGCAGCAGATCATCTTGGAAGGGCTTGCCCTCCGCTGTGACCCCACTCACGCTCTGACGGTGCAGCTGGGGGACACGGTGGGAGTCATCCCACGGGAGGAGTGCGCCCTGGGCATCCGAGAGGGCAGTACACGGGACATCGCCATCCTCACCTGCGTGGGCAAGGCGGTGAGCTTTGTGGTCACCGGCTTTGCAAACGGCGTCCCACAACTCTCCCGGCGCTTGGCACAGGAACGGGCGCTGGCGCAATTACTGCAATGCCAACCGGGGGACATCTTGCCCGCCACCGTCACCCACCTGGAACCCTACGGCGCCTTTGTGGACATCGGCTGCGGCGTCCCCTCTCTGCTGCCCTTGAAAACCCTCTCCATCTCCCGCATCCCCCATCCCAACTGTCGCTTCCGATCGGGGCAGGAGATTTTTTGCGTGGTGCGGCAGGTGATGCCGGAGCTGGGGCGGGTGCAGCTGTCCCACAAGGAGCTGCTAGGCACCTGGTCGGAAAACGCCAGCCACTTTGAAGCAGGGGAGACGGTGACCGGCATCATCCGCAGCGTCATGGACTACGGCATCTTCGTGGAGCTGGCCCCCAACCTGACCGGCCTGGCAGAACCGCTGGAAGGCTTTCAGGCTGGGGATTCCGTATCGGTCTACATCAAATCCATCTTACCCGACCGGCAGAAGATCAAGCTGGCCATCATCGGCGCCGTAGCGCCTCAGCCCCCCGCTCCTCTGGCCTACCACGCCACCGCCGGTCGGGTGGTGGACTGGAACTATCACGGAGTCACCCACATCCTCCCGCCGGAAGAACTTATCCCTTCCCCTTGATGCGCGCCCAATAGGCTTTGGCCGCTTGTTCGGTCTTGTTCTCGCCGTATTGATAATAGGCGGCGTCCTTGAGCCGGTCGGGCAGGTACTGCTGGGGAACATAGTGGTTGGGGAAGCTGTGGGGATACTGGTAGGTCAGCCCACGACCCAGCTTTTTGGCACCGGTGTAATGGCTGTCCATGAGATAGGCGGGGATGTCCCCATAGTTTCCCTTGCGGATGTCGCTGAGGGCGGCGTCAATGCCCATAATGGCGGAGTTGGATTTGGGCGCCGTGGCCATCAAGATGACCGCTTCCGCCAATGGGATACGGGCCTCCGGCAGCCCCAACATATTGGCCGCGTCAATGCAGGATTTCACAATGGACACCGCTTGAGGATAGGCCAACCCCACATCCTCGGACGCAATGACCATGAGCCGCCGGCAGGCGGACACCAAATCCCCCGCCTCCAGCAGCCGTGCCAGATAGTGCAGCCCTGCGTCTGGGTCACTGCCTCGGATGGACTTTTGCAAAGCGGACAGGATGTCATAGTGGTTGTCTCCGTCCCGATCATAGCGGAAGGCAGACTTCTGTCCCACCAATTCGGCGTCCTCCAAGGTCACCGTCACCACGCCGTCCACCTGCTGGCCAGCGGCACAGAGCAGCTCCGCCCCGTTGATGGCCTTGCGCACATCGCCGCCGCAGGCGGTGGCCAGGTAATCCCGCACATCGTCCGATGCCTGGATGGTCACGCCGTTGCGCTCCTCCAACAGCCGGAAGGCACGGTCTACCGCCGGTCGAACCTCCTGGGGCGTGACCGGTTTGAACTCAAAGACGGTGGAGCGGGAGAGGACGGCATTGAAAATGGTGAAGTAGGGGTTCTCCGTGGTGGAAGCGATGACGGTGATCTTGCCGTTCTCCATGAACTCCAACAGGGACTGCTGCTGCTTTTTATTGAAATACTGGATCTCATCCAGGTAGAGCAGCACCCCGTTGGGCGCCAGCAAGGTGTCAACATCAGCGATGACCTCCCGAATGTCCGCAATGGAGGCGGTGGTGGCGTTGAGCCGGTGCAGGGTGCGGTGGGTCTGGTTGGCGATGATGTTGGCCACTGTGGTCTTGCCGGTGCCGGACGGGCCGAAAAAGACCATGTTGGGCACCTGACCGCTCTCGATGATGCGGCGCAAAACCCCGTTCTTGCCCAGGATGTGGCTCTGCCCCACCACGTCCTCCAAGGTCTGCGGCCGAATTTCATCGGCCAACGGACGGTACTGCATCTGTGCCGCCTCCTTTCCTTCGTACTTGCGTCTATTTTACCACATTTTATGACGTGGGAAAAGGGATGAGCATTGTGGAATATTCCGTTTTTTCTCATGCAATGTGCCAAAAAAGTCTGGGATGTTTGTCCCAGACTTTTTCTCGTGCTGCTGCGGAACAGACCGCATTGCGTTCTGTCGTATTTTGTGGTATCCTTTTTATGGCGCTACCGATAAACGGCAAGCGGTTTGTCCCTCTGCTCATCAGGGGGCGATACTTCTTGCCCCCTGTTTCTGCGGAAAGGGGGGCTGTCTCATGGTAACCTATTCTGATCTGTTTCAGTATACGATGGTTCTGATTGGCCTTGTTGGCCTGTTCATTGCTGCATGGAACATAAAAAAGAAGTAACCGCTCAGCCTCGACAATGAGCGGTTATTTCTTGTTAATCTCTCAGGGGGGCTAACCGTTTTGCCGGTAGCGCCCTTGCTCTATCTTCAGTATAGTGCATCCCACCAAACTTGTCAACCATTTCAAATTCAGAAACACGGGTTTCCCCGCCCCCTGTTTTATGCTACAATCAATGGTGACTTTATCACAGGAGGAACACGCCATGAAGACCAAAGAGGAGGCACGCGCCATCGTCAACGGGCTGAAAGCACTGTACCCGGATGGCATCTGTTCCCTGCAATACCAAAAAGATTATGAACTGCTGTTCTCCGTCCGCCTGTCCGCCCAGTGCACCGATGCCCGAGTGAACAAGGTCACCCCCGCCCTGTTCCAGCGCTTCCCCACCCTGGAAGCCTTTGCAGAGGCCACTCCGGAGGAGGTGGCCGAATACATCCACTCCTGCGGCTTCTACAACGGCAAGAGCCGAGATTTGGTGGGCTGCGCTCAAATGCTGCTGCGGGACTTCGGAGGCAAAGTTCCCCGTGCCATGGACGATCTGTTAAAACTCCCCGGCATCGGCCGCAAGACCGCCAACCTCATTCGGGGCGACATCTTCCATGAACCAGGCTGTGTGGTAGCAGACACCCACTGCATCCGCATCTCCGGCCGCCTGGGTCTGACCGATGGGACAAAAGACCCGATAAAGGTGGAAAAGCAGCTGCGGGAAGTGCTGCCGCCGGAGGAATCCAACGACTTCTGCCACCGATTGGTGCTCCACGGACGGGCGGTGTGTACCGCTCGGACGGCCAAGTGTGAGCTCTGTCCCCTGTGCGAGTGGTGCGATCACTTCTTGAGCCAGGGGAAGTCGTCGGAGGGGAAAAAGTAACCCATTTCAAAGAGGAACCACGCAACGTCCTATCCAGATGTCGCGTGGTTCTTTTTTCAACCTTTTCGCTTCTTCCCGCCAGCCTTTTTCTCCACACGCCCTGTGGATTTCTTGCCTTTTCCAACTTCGGGCTTCCCTTTCGGACGCTTCTCGCCGCCCTTTTCCCCGACCTTTTTCGCCCTCGGCGGATACGGCCGGATCAAGCACCGGGCGTCAAACCCGATCAGATCCTCTCGCCCTGCCTTTTGCAGCGCTTCCCGCACCAGCTTCCAGTTTTCCGGCACCTTCCACTGAAGCAAGGCTCGCTGGAGGGCTTTCTCGTGGGGATCGGTGGCTACATACACCGGTTTCATGGTGCGCGGGTCGATGCCCGTGTGGTACATACAGGTGGACAGGCAGCCGGGCACCGGATAGAAGTCCTGCACCTGCTCCGGCAGCCGGTGGCTGGCATTCAGGTACTCCGCCAGCGCCACCGCATCCTGCAAGGTGCTGCCCGGGTGGGAGGACATCAAATAAGGTACCAAAAACTGCTTTTTCCCAGCGTTTTTGTTCAGCGCATTGTACTTCTGCTGGAACCGCTCATAGACCTCGATATGGGGCTTGCCCATATAGTCCAGCACCGAATTGATGCAGTGCTCCGGCGCCACCTTCAACTGGCCGGACACATGGTACTGTACCAGCTCCCGAAAGAAGGTGTCCCGTTTGTCACAGAGCATATAGTCATAGCGGATGCCGGAGCGGATGAAGATCTTTTTGATGCCAGGAATCTTTCGCAGCTTCCGCAGCAGCGCCACATAATCGGACTCATCCGCATCCAGGTTGGGACAAGGCTTGGGCGCCAGACACACCCGTTTGGCACAGACTCCCTCCTTCAACTGCTTCTTACAGCTTGGGTGGCGCAGGTTGGCCGTAGGGCCGCCTACATCGTGGATGTAGCCCTTAAATCCAGGGTGATGGGTCAGCGCTGTGACCTCTCGGATAACGCTCTCGTGACTGCGGCAGGTCATCATCCGCCCCTGGTGAAAGGCCAGGGCACAGAAGTTACAGCCGCCGATGCACCCACGGTTATGAGTGACCGAAAAACGCACCTCCTCAATGGCCGGCACACCGCCCATGGCGTCGTACATAGGGTGCGGTTCTCGCACATAGGGCAGCTCTGCGATGCGATCCAGCTCCTTGGTGGACAGGGGCATCTGGGGCGGGTTGGTCACCAGCCACCGGTTCCCGTGCTTCTGCAAGATGGCCTTGCCCCGCACCGGGTCGTGCTCCTCGTACTCCACCTGGTTGGCTCTGGCGTAAGCCATCTTGTCCGCCTTCACTTCTTCATAAGAGGGCACCTCCACCCAGGGATACACACAGGCTTCCCGCTCCCTTGCGGCGAAGCTAGTGCCTCGAACGGTGGTGATGTCACTGACCGGCACACCGGCGCTGAGCTGTGCGGCAATCTCCAACGTGGCCGCCTCCCCCATGCCGTAAATGAGCAGATCCGCTCTGGCGTCAAACAAGATCGCTCGGCGCACCTGGCCGCTCCAGTAGTCATAGTGAGCAAATCGCCGCAGAGAGGCTTCCAGACCACCAATGATGAGGGGTATGTCCGAAAAGGCTTCCCGCACCCGATTGGCATAGACGATCACCGCCCGATCCGGCCGCAAGCCAATCTGATGACCGGGGGAATAGGCATCCTGGCGGCGGCGCTTTTTTGCTGCGGTGTAATGGGCTACCATGGAGTCTAGGTTGCCGGAGGAGAGCATGACCGCCAGTCGGGGTTTCCCCATGGCACGAAATGCATCCGCACTGTGCCAGTCCGGCTGGGGCAACAGTGCCACCCGATACCCCTCCGCCTCCAAGGTGCGCGCGATGACCACCCCGCCGAAGGAAGGGTGGTCTACATAGGCGTCGCCGTTGATGATCAAGAAGTCGTACCAATCCCAACCACGGGCCTCCATATCCGCCTTGGACACGGGCAGGAAGGGATTTCGATCGACCTGTTTCTTCCCGCTCATACCGGATACCCGATCTCTTTCTCCATCAGCCGCAGCGGAACTGCGCTGTCCGTAGCCGGCCCGATGTCGGTGAACCCGTTGCGCAGATAAAACCGCTGGGCTAGGTCATTGTCCGGACTGCACCGCAGGCGAAGCTTGGTGCGTCCCATGGGACGGAAGGTGGACACAGCCTGGCCAATGAGCTGGATACCCAAGCCGTGATGGCGGAATTTTTGGTTCATATAGTAGAAGGGAATGTATCCGGCGTTGGCTTCTGCGTATCGTTCCAAGTCCATTTGCAGCAGCCCTGCGATCTCCTCCCCATTCATGGCCACCATGACCGCTTTGGCGTCCGCTTCACTGGACGCCTTCGCCGCCTGATAGAACTGCTCCATGGGGCAAGGCTCGTCACCGTGGACGCTGATCCAAGCCTCCCGACGGTAGCGCTCATACAACTCCCGCTCCGCCGTCGGTTCCCAAGGACGATACCAGATATTCTGGTTCTCAATGGCTGCCTTCTCCTTGGGTTCCCGCCACCAGGTCTGTTTGCCCAGGGTGGACAGTTCCGGTGTCAGGTGTGCGCCGTCCCCGTAGAAGATCACCTTGGCCGTCTCCCCCTCGATCTCCACACAGCTGACCGCTGTGTTATCGCTGGGGATCATGTTGTGCATCTCCTCCAAAGGGCGGCCATAGAAGGCGTTCACCGCCGTCCGGATGGCCTCCCCGTGGCTGACGCAGGCGATGGTCTTACCATCGTTGGCTGCCGCCAGCCGGTAATAGGTGGCCACCACCCGCTCTCGCAGCTCTTGAAAGCTCTCACCGCCCATGGAGGTGTAGTGGGTGTTTCCGCCGGAGAAATAGGCCATCTGCTCCGGATATTTCCGTGCCGCACCGCCCCAGGTGTCGTCCTCCCAATCCCCCATGGAGATCTCTCGCAGCCCCGGTTCCAGCTGCAAGGGCAGCCCCTTGGGCAGATAGAGGGCTTTGGCGGTGGTCTGGGTGCGGAACAGGTCGCTGGAATAGACCGCATCCAAGTGGATGTCCTGGAACCGTTTCTCCAGCGCTTGAATCTGCCGGTACCCTAAGGGGGTGACCAAGCTATCATATTGACCATGGATGCGCCGGTATAGATTTCCCTCCGCCTCCGCATGGCGGATGATGTAAATTCTGGTCATAAAAACACTTCTTTTCTATCTCTGCTTCATTGACATAATGACAACGCTATTTTACCAAGGCAAGACGCCTCCGGTCAGCTCTGTGACCGATCTCAGCCCCTGCCGTTGGGCAATAGCCGCCAGCTCATCCCGCACCTGCAAGGGGGCGTAGGGATCAACAAAGTTCGCCGTCCCCACCGCCACAGCGGAAGCGCCGGCCAGCATCATCTCAGCGGCGTCTGCGCCGGTGGCAATGCCGCCCATTCCCAGCACAGGGATGCTGACCGTATTGGCCACCTCCCACACCATCCGCACGGCGATGGGCAGGACAGCAGGGCCGGACAGGCCGCCGGTATTCATCTTCAAAATGGGACGGCGGGTGTTCACGTCAATCCGCATCCCACGGACAGTGTTGATAAGGGACACTGCATCCGCACCGGCAGATTCCACCGCCTTTGCAATGGCGGTGATGTCGGTGACATTGGGGGAGAGCTTGACCATGACCGGCACGGCGGAATGTTTCTTCGCCACCTCGGTCACTTCCGCGGTCATCTCCGGCACCACGCCGTACTGCAAGCCGCCGCATTTGACGTTGGGACAGGAGACGTTGACCTCGATCATGTCCACCCCAGCATCGCTGAGCTTCTGGCACAGGATGCCGTACTCCTCCGGAGTGTTGCCAGAGATGTTGGCGATGATCTTCACGTCATGTTTCCGTAGTTCCGGCAGCTCTTGGGTGATAAATTCGTCCACGCCAGGGTTCTGAAGCCCCACGGAGTTCAGGATTCCCATGGGGGTTTCGGCCACACGAGGGGGTGGGTTACCCTCCCTCGGGGCAAGTGTAAGCCCTTTACAGCAAATGCCCCCAAGTTCACTCAGGTCGTAGAACTGACCGTATTCCCGACCAAACCCGTAGGTGCCAGAGGCCACTACAACGGGATTTTTCATTGATATACCAGCAAAATTCACCTGTTGGCGCACCTTATTCATCCCACTCTACCTCCTCACTTCGGAACACAGGGCCGTCCTTGCAAACCCGTCTGTAATGTCCTTTTACTTTACAGGAACAGGTCAAACAGGCGCCCAAGCCACAGGCCATCCGTTCCTCCAAAGAGACTTGACAACCACTCCCCTCCCCCGCCGTCACGGCGGAGATCGCCTTCAGCATGGGGGTGGGGCCACAGGCCAGCACGGTCAGGTCGGGATTTTCCCGCAGCAGCCGCTGCACCACCTGATCCACCCGACCGATTTCGCCGCAGGAGCCGTCCTCAGTGGTCACAGTGACGGGCACGCCTGCCGCCGCCAGCTCATCCGCCAGGATGACGCCATCCTGGGAACGGAAGCCAAAGGCTGCCTGGCACCGGTTGCCCAGCAGGCGGGCTGCAAAGCACATAGGTGCGGTGCCGATGCCGCCGCCCACCAGCAGAATGGGCTTGTCGCCGGACAGGTCAAAGCCGTTGCCCAAGGGGCCCAGAACATCCAAGCGCTCTCCAACAGTTCGCTTTGCCAGCCAATCCGTCCCCGTCCCACGGACTTGAAAGACGATGCGCAGGTTGTCCTCCCAGGCATCGCAGATGGAGATGGGACGGCGAAGCAGGTGTCCTTCGCCGCAGCGGATATGGACGAACTGTCCGGGCTGGGCAGCGCTTGCCATCTCTCCGGCATCCAATACCATAGAGAAGATATCCGCCGTCAGCGGTTTCATTTCTCGAATTTCACACTGTTTTTGAATGGGCATTTTACTCCCCTTTCTCAATCACCGATGGTGGTATAAGCGCAGATGTCCTCCCGCATATCCAGCGCCGCCTGACGGGCGGCTTCCTGGTAGTCCAGACCGTTCTGACCGGTCTTTTTCCAAGCACACATAATCCCGCGGGAAGAATTTATGACGGCACCCTTGCCCCCTGCATGGAAGGCGTTGGCAACGTCCGCTGCCGTGCCGCCCTGGGCGCCGTAGCCAGGCACCAGGAAAAAGGTGTGGGGCATCTGCTGGCGCAGCTTGCGCAGATCCTCCGGATAGGTGGCGCCGGTGACGGCGCCTACCCGACTAAAGCCGTACTGGGCACTGCGGCTCCCTTCGCCCCACTGCTCTACCAGGTCGCCCATGACCGTGTATACCTTCCGGCCATTGATCTCCCGATCCTGCAAATCCACAGCGGAGGGGTTAGAGGTGCGCACCAGCACGAACAAGCTCTTGTCCTCCGCTTCCGCCACGGTCAAGAAGGGTTTTACCGCATCGCTGCCCATGTAGCCGTTGACAGTCACGCAGTCGGCGTCAAACCCAGGCAAGGTCACATCTCCCACCACAGTCTTGCCCAGCCAGCCCTCGGCATAGGCGGTGGCGGTACTGCCGATGTCCCCTCGCTTGATGTCGGCGATGACGTAGAAGCCCTTTCCTTTGGCGTAACGGATGGTGCGTTCCAGCATCTCCATCCCCTCCCAGCCCAGGTTTTCGTAGTAGGCGGACTGGGGTTTTACGGCGGGGACGATGTCGCAGAGGGCATCCATGAGTCCACAGTTGAAGGTATAGATGGCTTCTGCCGCCGCCTTGCGGGTCTGCCCATATTGGGCGATTTTCTCCGCCTGAATGTGGGGCGGTACATAATCCCACCGGGCGTCCAAACCAGCCACGGTGGGGTTTTTCAGGTTCAAAATTCTATCTTGCAGTTTGTCAAAGGACATCGTTGTTCCCATCCTTTCTATCCTCATCTCGCCGGTAAATGATCTTGCCTCCGGCGATGGTATAAGCGTTTCTCCCCTGCACTTCCATCCCGCCGAAGGGGGTGTTGCGCCCCTTAGAACGGAAGGTTTCCGGTTGAATCGTCCATGTTTCGTCTAGCTGAAAGAGCACCAGATCTGCCCGTCCGCCAGGGGTGAGGCCAGACCACTTCTGACCCAAAACCTTAGCCGGATTCATGCTCATTTTGGCAGCAATCTCCTCCAATGTCAGGTATCCTTCATGGTACAGCTTGGTCAGCGTCAGCGCCAGCGCCGTCTCCAAGCCCACCATGCCGCTGGGCGCTTCGGTCAGCCCCCTGGCCTTTTCCGCTGCCGTATGAGGTGCGTGGTCGGTGGCGATACAATCCAATGTACCGTCCTGAAGGCCGGCTAAGATGGCCTCCACATCCGCCTGGGTGCGCAGGGGCGGATTGACCCGTGCCAGGGAACCTTTTTTCAAAATGGCGTCCTGGGTCAGGGTGAAATACTGGGGACAAGTCTCCGCCGTGACCGGTGCGCCGTGAGCCTTCAGCTGGCGGATGATCTCCACGCTGCCAGCGGTGGAAATGTGGCAGAAGTGCAGGGGCACGCCGGTCTCCAACGCCAGCATCCCATCCCGCATGACCATCAGTTCTTCCGCAATGGCGGGACGGCCGGGGATGCCCAGTTGTTTGGAAATCTCTCCCTCGTTGACGGCATAGTTCTGTACCATGTCCTTGTCCTCCTCGTGACAGAGAATGGTCATGCCCCAGGCGCTGGCCTGTTTCAGGGCTTCCCGCATGAGGGTGGCGCTCATGATGGGCACACCGTCGTCGGAGAGCGCCGCCGCACCGGCGGTTTTCAAGGCGGCGAAGTCGTTCAACTTCTCCCCCTTCTGTCCCGCCGTCACCGCTGCGATGGGCAGGACGCGGACACCAGAACCCACTGTTTCCGCTCGCTCCAGCACATACTGCACCAACTCCGGCGTGTCCACCACCGGTTTGGTGTTGGGCATACAGGCAATGGCAGTAAAGCCGCCGGCGGCGGCGGCAGCAGTGCCGGTCTGGATGTCCTCCTTCTCGGTCTGCCCGGGGTCACGGAGGTGAACATGAGGGTCGATGAGCCCCGGCGCCACGCAAAGACCGGCGGCATCTATGCAGATGCAGTCCTCAGTCGGAGTGATGTGAGGGGCGATTTTTGCAATCGTTTCGTTTTCAATTAAAATGTCATACTGGCCGGCATATGTCCGGCTAGGGTCGATGAGTTGACCCTGTTGGATGAGCAGCTTCATGCTTCCTCCCTATTCTGTCAACTGAATGGTGCTTATAAGTATACTAAGTTACATGATACCCCAAGGGGGCGCAAAACGCAAGAAATACCAGAAACTTCATCGTAATTTTCCGCAAAACCAGCCATACTAACGGTGACAACCAAAAAAGGAGGCGGATTGGAATGAAACAGATTCCCTTTGCAAGAGGCGTCGGCCTGGGCATCAGCGTGGGCGTTGCTCTGGGCATGGCCATGCACGGCAAGCGGAAGCACATCCTGGCTAAGAGTAAGGTGGGCAAGACCATCAAGGCAGTGTCCGACGTGATGGAAGACCTGACGGACGCCATCGGGCTGTAACCGGCAGGGTGCGCATAGCAAAGGGAGAACCCTGAGTGGGTTCTCCCTTTTGTATTCCTTATGATAGGTCGGCTCTCACTCCACCGTGACCGACTTGGCCAGATTCCTGGGCTTGTCAATATCGCACCCACGCGCCAGCGCCACATAATAGGCGAACAGCTGCATAGGCACCACAGCCAAGGAGGGCATCAGCAGCGGATGGGTTTCCGGCACAGTGATGATGGCATCGGCGTGCTTGCCCAACGCTTCCTCGTGGGTGGTGTCAGTCAGACCCAGCACCGTTGCGCCGCGGCTCTGCACCTCGATCATGTTGCTCACCGCCTTGTCGAACAGCTGCCCGTAGGTAGCCAGAGCGATGACCAGGGTGCCCTGCTCGATGAGAGAGATGGTGCCGTGCTTCAGCTCACCGGCTGCGTAGGCTTCGGAGTGGATGTAGGAGATCTCCTTCAGCTTCAGAGACGCTTCCAGGCCAATGGCATAGTCCAGGTTGCGGCCGATGAAGAAGATGGAGTCGTGGTTGAAGAACTGGGAGGCATACTGCTGGATGCGTTCCTTCTGCTCCAGGACTTCCTTCAGTTTGTCCGGAATTCGAGTCAATTCCGTCAAAATCTCCGTGTATTCCTCCGGCGCAATGCTCCCCAGCAGGTCAGCCAGGTACAGGCAGAGCAGATCCAGCACCGCCAGCTGAGTGGAGTACGCCTTAGTGGTGGCCACGGCGATTTCGGGTCCCGCCCAGGTGTAGATGACGTCATCCGCTTCCTTGGCGATGGAGCTGCCCACCACGTTGACGATGGCCAGGGTGCGCCCGCCCAGCCGCTTGGCCTCCCGAAGGGCTTCCATGGTGTCTAACGTCTCGCCGGACTGGCTGATGACGATGACCAAGGTGTTTTTGTCCACAATGGGGGAGCAATAGCGGAACTCGGAGGCCAGCGCCACCTCCACCGGCTTGCGGAGCATTTTTTCCAGGACATATTTGCCCACCATGCCCACATGATACGAGGAGCCGCAGGCGATAATGTAGAATTTGGAGATATTCTTCACATAGTCCGCGCTCAGGTCGATGTCATCCAGCACCACCCGATCGTCCTTGATGCGGGGGGTGATGGTCTTACGGATGGCCTCGGGCTGCTCCATGATCTCCTTGAACATAAAGTGCTCATAACCGCCCTTTTCGGCATCGGAAATGTCCCAATCCACCGTGGAATGTTCCTTTTCCACCGGTTCCAGCAGGATATTATAGACCTGGATGCCCTGGCGGGTAAGGACGGCAATCTCGCCGTTTTCCATGTAGGACACGTCCCGAGTGTACTTAATGAGGGCGGTCACGTCGCTGGCCATCATGTTAAACCCATCGCCGTAGCCCAGCACCAGAGGACTGTCCTTTCGGGCGGCAATGAGCTGCTCTGGATGCTCAGAGCAGATGATGCCCAGGCCGTAGGAGCCTTCGATGCGGTGGAGCACCTTCTGGACGGCGTCCAGGATGTCTCCCCGATAGTAGTAGTCCAGCAGCTGCGCCACCACTTCGGTATCCGTATCCGAGTGGAACACGACACCCTTCTCCTGTAGGAACTCTTTGATCTCCATGTAATTTTCAATGATGCCGTTGTGCACCACTGCAATGCGGCCGGAATCGCTGAGCAAAGGGTGAGAGTTTGCATCAGACGGCTCCCCGTGAGTCGCCCAGCGGGTGTGCCCTACGCCGACAGTGCCAAACATTTTTTTGCCGCCGTCCACCTTTTCATTCAGCACTTTCAAGCGGCCCTTCGCCTTGACCACCTGGAGCCCTTTTCCTGCGTCCAGCACTGCCAGACCCGCTGAGTCATATCCTCTGTATTCCATGCGAGCCAGCCCCTCCAACAGGATGGGAGCGGCTTCCTGCTCACCGATAAAACCGACAATACCACACATATCGTGTTCCTCCTAATGCTTGTTGTTCTGGTTGGCCGCCTGCAAATTGGGTGAAATGACCCGCCGGTTCCTCGTCAGTGAGGAATCGGTGCATCATTTCACCCTCTCTACGCAATCTAAATTCTCTCTTACTTGGTACCGAAGATCCGGTCGCCAGCATCGCCCAGGCCGGGGACGATGTAGCCGTGGTCGTTCAGGTACAGGTCCATGGAAGCCACATACACATCTACATCGGGATGCTCCTTGCTGATACGCTCTGCACCTTCGGGAGCGGCGATGATGTTCATCATCTTGATGCTCTTGCAGCCGTAGTTCTTCATGCAGTCGATAGCAGCGGAAGCGCTGCCGCCGGTGGCCAGCATGGGGTCAACAATGAGAATATCCCGCTCTGCGATGTCCTGAGGCATCTTGCAGTAGTATTCCACAGGATCCAGGGTCTCCGGATCACGATACAGGCCGATGTGACCGACCTTGGCAGTGGGCAGCATTTCCAGCACGCCGTCCACCATGCCCAGACCGGCACGGAGGATGGGGACGATGGCGATCTTCTTGCCGGCCAGCACCTTGCAGTGTGCCATATCCACTGGAGTCTTTACATCCACATCACGAGTGGGCAGGTCACGGGTGGCCTCATAGGTCATGAGGCTGGCGATCTCGGAAACGACCTTCCGAAATTCGTTGGTGCCGGTATGCTCATCCCGCAGGATGCTCAGCTTATGCTGGAGCAGGGGGTGGTTCAAAATATGAATGTTATTACCCATGGTTTTGTTTCTCCTTTTCTATCTTCGGGCAGGGCGTTCTATCCCCCGCCATTGGGTGCTGCCAATTCTCTATCCTGAAAAACGCAAAACAATCGCCTTCAGCCCTGGCCGTCCGCCTGCTTCATCCGCTCCAGCCGTTCCCGCTCTGCCTGAGACAGGCGCAGGTAGTTGGCTTGCAGCGCTGCGGCGGATGGGAGGTTTTCCTCCCCCAGACGCTGAATCTGCTCCCATGCGGCACGGGCGACCCCGCTGGCACGCTGGTGCCGCAGGTGCGGAGGGGCCAAACGCACAGGAAGCCCCAAAGGGCTCGCATCATTATAGCACAGTTCCGCCCCATCTCCAACTAGAATTTGCGGTCTTTTTTCTCCGTTCTCTCCGTGGAACAGTTCCGCCAGGGAAATCGCCCGATCTGGCGTCAGTCGGGTCAGCTGTCCGTCCTCGGCCTCAAAGAGGGCATTGTATACTTGCTTCCGCCGAGCGTCCATAGCGCAGCAGATGACCCCGTCCATGTGTGCCAAATTCCAGGCCATGGCCTCCAACGTGGACACCCCGATACAGGGCAGCTGGCGCGGCCAGGCCAATCCTTTGGCGGTGGACAAGCCGATGCGCAGCCCCGTGAAGGAGCCGGGGCCGCTGGCCACAGCGATGACGTCCACCTGGGACAGCTGGTGTCCGCAGTTGTCCAGCATGGTCTGGCACATGGGCAATAGGGTGCGGCTGTGGGTCAGGCCGCTGTTCTGATAGCTCTCCGCCAGCAATACGCCGTCCTCCCACAGGCAGACCGACGCTGCCTTGGCAGAGGATTCCAATGCCAAAATTTTCACAGCCCTTTTCCCCCCTCTACGGTGATCTTCCGCTGATTTTCTGTCTCACCCTGGCGGATATCCACCCGAATACAAGGTTCCTCCAACGCATCTGCCACGATCTCGCTCCACTCCACGGCGCACACGCCGCCCCGAGCCAGGTAGTCCTCCCAGCCAATCTCATACAGCTCCTCGGAGGAGCCAAGCCGGTACATATCAAAGTGGAACAGGGGCAGCCGACCGCCCAGGTACTCGTTGACGATGGTAAAGGTGGGGGAAGTGATGCGCTCCGTGATGCCCAAGCCACGGGCAAGGCCACGGGTGAAGGCGGTCTTGCCCGCCCCCAGGTCGCCGGTGTAGGCGATCACATCACCGGGCTGGAGCGTTTCCGCCAGGCGCTGTCCCAGGGCTTCCGTCTCCGCCGGACTGTTGGTCACATAGGTCATGGTGCTGTCCTTCCTCCCAAGGTGATTCTTGAATGTCTTATTATATCACGTTTCCTTCCCAGATGCAAAACGGTTTACACCCATCGGGTTTGATGGTACAATAAGGGGAAATTGTTTGAAAGAATTGAGGTGATGCAATGTCCGCCATTCGGGATCTGATCGTAGATGCCCTGCGGCAGGCTGACCATGTGCTGTTGGGTCTGTGCCTGACCGCCAATCTGTACGGTCTTGCCATGATCTACTCCGCAACCCGCTGGAAGGCCGAGTACCATTCTATGCCCATCAAGCAGGCCATCGCCATGTGCATCGGCATCGTCCTGTACTTCGTAGTCTCCCAGTTCAACATCCAACTCCTCGTGGACAAATGGCGCTGGGTCGTGGCTGGATGCACCTTCTTTATCCTGCTCCTGCGCACTCCCCTGGGCAGGGACATCGGCGGCAACCGAGCATGGCTCTCCATCCCCGGTATCCCCTTCAACATCCAGCCGGCGGAGATCGTCAAGCTCTTTTTCACCATGCTGCTGGCGCAGATGCTGTTGAAGTTCAAAAACCCCAAAGAACTGAGCGAGCTGCCCTCAGTGGCCAGGCTGGTGGGCGTCCTGCTCTACTTCTGCGGCCTGATCTTCGTCATCTCCAGTGACGCAGGCTCTGCCCTCATCTATGTGTTCATCTTTATCTTTATGATCTGGGCGGCGGGAATATACAAGCGTTGGTTTGTCGCTGGTCTGGGCATCTGTGCCCTGGGCATCTTCGGCATCATCAAATTCCTGCCCGCTGACAACCGCTGGCGCGCCCGCCTGCTCATCTGCTTCGACCATGATGCCGACCCCTTGGGGGTAGGCTTCCAGCAGACTCGTTCCTATCTGGCCGTCCGCTCCGGCGGCCTGACTGGTCAGGGCTTTATGAACGGCTCCCTGGTGCAGGCCAAATACTCCTCCGCCCTGCCGGAGCGGCACACCGACTTCATCTTCTCCTCCATCACGGAAGAACTGGGGCTGGTGGGCGCATTAGCGGTGATCCTGCTCCTGTGCGCCATCATCCTGCGCTGTCTGTATATCGCCTCTACCGCCGGCGACCAGTTCTCCTCCTATGTGTGCATCGGCTATGCCGGAATGCTCATCGCCCAGGTGACCTTGAACATTGGAATGTGCCTGTACGTCCTGCCGGTCATCGGCATCACCCTGCCCTTCTTCAGCTACGGCGGGTCGTCCATTATGACCATGTATGTGACCATGGGCATCGTGTCCGGTATCCGCATCCGATCCAGGCCAAATTGGCTCAAAGACCAGCCCAGCCCCACACGGGGTGGGAAAACCGGAATTTAAAAAACATCTCTAACCCACAAACGCCGCAAGCCACTTTACACAGCTTGCGGCGTTTGTTCTTTTTCCCCCTCCCTTGCTTTTCCCCTCAGTTCATGGTATCGTAACAATGTATCCACCGCATCATAACCATTTTCAACCGATATTTCTCCACCATGAAAGGGGCGCTTTCCCATGTTCATCACCGTCCTCGTCTCCATCCTCTCCGGCATTGGAGCTGGCATCGGCACCGGCCTTGCCGGTCTCTCCGCTGCCCTCATCATCGCACCGGCGCTGATGACCTTCTGCGATATGCCCGCCTATGAGTCGGTCACCATTGCGCTGGCCTCTGACGTGCTCGCCTCTGCCATCTCCGCTTGGACGTATGCCAAGCGAAAGAATTTGGACGTAAAAAACGGTGTGGTACTGCTCCTGTCCATCCTGGTCTTTACCCTGGTGGGCAGCTACATCGGCCAGTTCGCCCCCAACACCATCGTGAAGTACTTTGCCATCTTCATGGTCTGTACCATCGGCCTGAAATTCATCATCTGGCCGGTCATGACCTCCAAGACCGAGATGGCCAACACCCCCTTCGCCCAACGGGCTGTCAAGTCCATCTTCTTCGGCGCCATCATTGGCTTCATCTGCGGCTTTGTTGGTGTGGGCGGCGGCGCCATGATGCTGCTGGTGCTGACCCTGGTGCTGGGCTTTGAGTTAAAAACCGCCATCGGCACCAGTGTGTTCATTATGTCCTTCACCGCCCTGTTTGGCGCTGTCTCTCACTTCGCCCTGGGCGCTAAGCCCAACCTGTGGGTCATGTTCCTCTGCATCGCCACCACCCTCATCGCAGCGGAGATCTCCGCCGTCTTTGCCAACAACGCCCCCCTGAAAAAGCTCAACAAGGCGGTGGGCGTGTGCCTGCTGATCTTCGCCGTGGTGCTCATCCTGCTGAACGTGTTCGGCAAGACTGCGTGACAAAACCAGCCCAAATGCGCACATTTTTTATCCCGCAATCCATTGTTGCGGCATAGTTGCTTGCCGCAACCGCCCAGTCATGCTATGATTTCCTCGTCATCAGTCTCCTGCTCCAGCAGGCAGCCCCTATTCGATCTTTGAGGTGATTCAGATGAAAAAAATCTATTCTGTCTTACTTAGCGTGACCCTGCTGCTCTCTCTGACCAGCTGCGGCAGCCAGACCACTCCCGCCATCAGTTCCACCCCCGCCCAGACCAGTTCGGCCGCTCCTATCCAAAAGGAGTGGACAGCCGCGGAGGTGCGGGCCCTGTTCCTCGACAACTCGGACAAAGCCCACTGGACGGTGCTGGACTGTGTCGCCGCGCCGGACGGCGCCTATGGCCTGGCAGGTGTCGTGCTCTTCACCGACGACCAGGATGACCCGGATGAGCAGTTCACTTATACAGCCTTTCTGGACACAGAGGGAATCCCACATGTCTCCGGCATCCAAGCGACTGCGGCAGCGAACCCGGAACTGACCTACCAAGGGGATGGCAAGGTGACCTTCCAGCTGCTCCATGAGACCAGCCGGACGGACACCTCTCTGACCCTGGACGCCTACACCTGCACCATGTCCTACGAGAAAAAGGCCGACGGCAGCATCCGCTTCACCGCCGCAGACGACCTGCCCAAAGACAAACCATAACCCCCCAAAGGAATCTCGACCATGGCCATGACCTTCACCTTCGCCACCTTTGCAGTGGTTCTCCTCATCGACATCGCCTTCTTCGGCCTGATCATCTACCTGGTCGTACTACTCATCAAAGCCCTGCGCAAATACTTGCGCTCCGCCCCTGTCCGCAAGGAGAAGGCGGAGACAGCCAAGACCCTGGGAGAAGCATTGAGGCAGGAGCGTGCCCGGTGCAAGATGACCCAGGAGTTCGTAGCGGAATCCCTGGGCGTCAGCCGCCAGGCGGTGTCCAAATGGGAGTCCAGCGCATCGGATCCCAGCACCTCCAACCTGCTGGCGCTGGCCAAGCTCTATGGCATTTCCGCAGAAGAATTGCTGCGCTGTGTGGAATCATAACCACTTCCCCGTTCCTCATCCGACAGGAGCGGGGATTTTTTCGTGCGTTTTCCCTCTGCAACCTATTGTTGCGGAATAGTTGCTTGTGGCAACCATCGTTTTTTGTTATGCTCAGCCCAGAAAGGAGGGGTGCTCTATGATGATAGCCAACCTAACACTCATTCCCATGCTTCTGGTCAGCCTGGCCGGATTCGTCCTGACCATCTACCTGGTCGTCCTGCTCATCAAAGCTCTGCGCAAATACTTGCGCTCCGGCGAGGTGCGGAAGGAGAAATCCCAGCTGGCCAAATCCCTGGGGGAAACCCTGAAAGAAGAACGGCTCCGCTGTCAGATGACCCAGGAGTTCGTAGCGGAATCCCTGGGCGTCAGCCGCCAGGCGGTGTCCAAGTGGGAGTCCGGCACCTCCGACCCCAGCACGTCCAATCTGCTGGCGCTGGCCAAGCTCTATGGCGTCTCCGCGGAAGACCTGCTGCGGAGCGTACATCCATCGGAAGGATAACAAAAGACCAGCATCCGTCTGCGGATGCTGGTCTTTTGCTTTATTTTACTTTCAACCGCTTCACCAATGCCTCGTCCGGCGTCACATAGGCGGTCTGATAAGTGGTGTAGATGACCATGCCCGGACGGGCACCGTTGGGCTTGTGGACGTATTTGATCGGTGTGTAGTCCACCGGCACATTCTTGCCATCCTTGGCCTGGGAGTAGTAGGCCGCCAGCATGGCCGCCTCGGTCAGGCTCTGGGCGTCCGGTTCCTGTCCCTGGGCCCACAGGATGACGTGAGCGCCGTGGATTTTCTGGGTGTGGAGCCAGATGTCGCTCTTATACGCCTGACGACAGGTGAGGGCATCGTTTTGGTAGTGGTTGCGCCCCACCGAGATGCGCAGGCCAGCGGAGCTGCGGAACTCCAAAGGCTTGGAGGTGGGGACTTTTTTCGGCTTCCTGCCGGTCTTTTTCGCCCGCAGATACCCGCTTTCCTCCAGCTCCTGGCGAATTTCCGCCAGATCCCGTTCCCCTTCCGCCCGCTGTACCGTCTCCAGCACGCTTTCCAGGTAGTCCAGCTCCCGCTGTCCCTTTTTCAACTGCTGCGCCAGCACAACACTGGCGGTCTTGGCCTTGTTGTACTTCTTGTAATATTTGGCAGCGTTTTTCTGTGGTGTCAGCAATGGGTCTAAGGGAATGTCGATCTCCTTCCCCTCTGGGTCGTAGTAGTCCATCACATGGAGGGTCTTTCTTCCCCGCTCCATCTGATACAAGTTGGAGGTGATGATGTCCCCCAGCTCCCGCCAGCGCTCCCGCCCTTCGGTGGCAGCCAGCTCTTTGGTCTGCGCCTGGAGCTTCCGTGCCGCCCGATCACGGGCGTTGTTGAGGGTTTTCAGCAGCTCCTGCCCCTTCTGGCGCACCCGCTCCTGCCGCTCCCGATCGCCGTAAAAGGCGTCCAGCATCTGGCCAAAGGTAGGAAATTCCCGCACCTGATAGAGCCGCTCGTACTGTCCCAAGGGCAGGAAGGAGAAGTCCTTGGGCTTTTCCGCCTGATACAGCGCCACCGGCTGGAACCGGCCGGAACGGATGGTCTGGCACAGGCTCAAAAAGCGCTCTGCGAACCGCTCCAACTGTCCTTCCCGCAGCGCACAGAATCGGGTATCCACCCCGCCGGTGGCACGGTAGACCACCTCCCGGCAGAGCAGCGGGGACAGGCCGATGAAGTGATCCAAGATCCACTGGGTCAGCTCCTGTTCCGCCGGCGCCTGGCGCAGCAGCTCTTTTAGTTGATCCGGTTCCACCGTCAGCGGATTCTGTTTCCCCTGGCTCTGAGGGGGCTGCCGGTAGAACATCCCCGGCAGGACGGGTCGGAGCTGGGACAAGTCCCCGTCGATGCGGCGCAGGCAATCCACAATGCGCCCTGTTTGGTCGGTCAAGATCAGGTTGGCACGGCGTCCCATAGCCTCCAAGATCAGATGACAGGGCACCTTGTCCCCCATCTCGTTGGTGGTCTCCAACTCCATATCCACCATCCGCTCCATGGACGGCTGACGCAGAGCCATGACCCGAGCGCCGGACAGGTATTTGCGCAGGAGCATACAGAACATGGGTGGGTTGACCGGGTTCTCCCGATTCCCTTCCGTGAGCTGAAGGCGGGGATGAGAGGGGTTGGCGGTGAGCAGCAGCTTACAGTTGCCCTGATTGCCCCGAAGGAGCAGGACGATCTCATCTCGGGCAGGCTGAAAGATCTTATCCACACGGGCGCCCTCCACGGCGGGACGGCACTCCTGGACAATCCCTGTTAAGCAGGCGGCATCCAACGGCATATCCTCACCCCTCCTTTTCTTCCATGATGATACCGAACAGCTGGTTGATGCGTTCCAGCTGTCCCTGTAGGTAGAGCCATCCGAACAGCGCTTCCAGACCGGTGGCACGGGTGTACTGGCCTCGGCTGGCGTTTTTGGGGATGGCGTGGACGTGGGCGTTCCGCCCTCGGCGGTAGACTGCGCGCTCCGCCTCGGTCAGGCAGGGCAGGAGCTTCTCCACTGCCGCCGCCTGGGCTTCCGCCCGCACCAACGCTACGGTCTCCTTGTGCAGGTTGCCGCAGGTGGCACGCCCCTGGGTACACAGCCAGCCCCGCGCCAAAATCTCGTATACTGCGTCCCCCATATGAGCCAGCGCCAGACTGCTCATGGCACGCAAGTCGTCCGGTTGGACATTCAAATGCAGGTAATCACTCATGAAGCCCCTCCATCTGCTCCACTCCTTCGGCGTGATGCCGGAAGGGCGGGTAGTCGTTGTTATATAGGAAAACCATCACAGCCGCCCCGATGATGAGTACATACCCGATCACGCTCCAGTGATCCGGCACCTGGTCAAAGAGGAGGTATCCCAGGAGGGCGGCAAAGAGCACGATAGAATAGTCATACACCGAAACCTCTCTGGCAGGCGCATGGGTATAGGCCAGCGTCGCTCCGAACTGCCCTCCGGTGGCTGCCACGCCAGCGCCCACCAGCATGAGGAATTGCCGGAGGGTCAGCGGCTGGAAGTGGAACAGCAGATACGGCACCACCACCAGGCAGGAGAAAACCGAGAAGAAGAACACGATCACCGGACTGCGCTCCCCCTTCAGCCCCAGGATCCGCACCACCGTGTACGCCCCGCCGGCGGCGATGCCGCTGGTCAAGCCGATGAGAGAGGGTACCAGCACCATATTCTCTACGGTGGGATGAACCACAAACAGCGCCCCGATAAAGGCGGTCAACACCGCCACGATCTGGAATCGGGTCAGCCGCTCCTTTAAGAGAATAAAGGAAAAGAGCAGCACAAAAAACGGAGACATCTTGTTGAGGATGGAGGCGTTGGGGAGCAGCAGATGGTCTACTGCATAAAAGTTGAACAGAACCCCGATGGTGCCCAAAATAGATCGTGCTAAATGGTAGGGCAGCAGCCCTTTCTTGATGGCAAATCCCTGCTTCTCCCGCAGCAAGATGACCAGCGCTACAAAGGCCGCCACCAGGTTGCGGAAAAAGCTCTTTTCCACACTGGGCACATCTCCCGCTAACCGTACAAATGCGTTCATACACGCAAAACTACCAGCAGAAAAGATCATATAACAAATGGCTTTCGCCTTTCCTGACATGGGTATCGCTTCCTTTCTGGGAGCTATTTTAACACATCACTTTAGAAAAAAATAGTGGCGATTCTCCCGAAAAAAAGAGCGAATCGGATTCGATTCGCTCTTTTTCAGATTATCATGCGGGGGTCACCAGCGATGCGATCACACCTTGAAGTTCACAGAGGTATCCCCCTGCTCATCCACGCCGAACTCGTAGTCCTTGCCGGGCAGGATGGCGTTGAGGATGATACCCACCAGGGAGGCAACTGCCAGACCGGACAGTCTGATGGTGGCTTCGCCTGCGGGGATGACGATGGCGCCAGCCTTAGAGAAGGCGATGCCGATGGCCAGAACCATGATGATGGCAGCGATGATGACGTTGCGGGAGTTGGTGAAGTCCACCTTGTTCTCCACCACGTTGCGGACACCGATGGCGGAGATCATGCCGTACAGGATCATGCTCACGCCGCCCATGGTAGCAGCGGGCATGGCGGTGACCAGTGCGCCGAACTTGGGGGAGAAGGAGAGCAGGACAGCCAGGCCAGCGGCGATGCGGATGACGCGGGGGTCATAGACGCGGGACAGAGCCAGGACGCCGGTGTTTTCGCCATAGGTGGTGTTGGCGGGAGCGCCGAACAGGGAAGCCAGGGTGGTTGCCAGGCCGTCACCCAGCAGGGTGCGGTGCAGGCCGGGGTCGGCCAAGTAGTTGCGTTCGCAGGTGGAGCTGATAGCGCAGATGTCGCCGATGTGCTCGATCATGGTGGCCAGCGCCAGGGGGACGATGGTGATCATGGAGCTGACCAGCAGGCTGGTGTCGCAGTCGCCGAACAGGGCGAACACGGTGCGTTCCATTTCAACGGGAGAGCCGATCCAAGCAGCCTTTTCCACCAGGGTGAAGTCCACGTTGCCGGTAATAGCGGCCACCACATAGGAGGCGACAACGCCCAGCAGGATGGGGATGATCTTGATCATACCCTTGCCCCAGATGTTGCAGACGATGACCACAACGATGGCCACCAGAGCGATGGGCCAGTTCTTGGCGCAGTTGTTCAAGGCGCTGGAGGACAGGGTCAGACCGATGCAGATGATAACGGGGCCGGTGACGATGGGCGGGAAGAACCGCATGACCTTCTGTGCGCCGAAGGCACGGAAGAGCGCGGCCAGGACAACGTAGAGCAGACCGGCTACTGCCACGCCGGCGCAGGCGTAGGGGAGCAGCTCCGCCTCACCCTTGGGGGCGATGGCCTGATAGCCAGCCAGGAAGGCAAAGGAGGAGCCCAGGAAGGCGGGCACTTTGCCCTTGGCCAGCAGGTGGAACAGCAGGGTGCCCAGGCCGGCAAACAGCAGAGTGGTGGTGACGCTCAGGCCGGTCAAAACGGGAACCAGGACGGTGGCGCCGAACATGGCGAACATATGCTGGATGCCCAGCACCAACATTCTCGGTGCGCCCAGCGTTCTGGCATCATAGATGCCCTCTGTCCCAATGACGGGTTTTTCTTTACTCATGATTTTCTCCTTCTCTCTTTCGTTTCTATTCCGTTGTTTGTTGCTCACAGAGACGATGGTCTTTGCTATATCATTCAAGAGTCGGTTTCCTCCCGACTCCAAATGGTCACACTATTTTCCCCGTCGATCTCCGCCACCTTTACGGAGACGATCTCTCGGCGGGCGGTGGGGATGTGCTTGCCCACATAGTTGGCCTTGATGGGCAGCTCCGCATGGCCTCGGTCGATGAGGGCGAAAAGCTGGATTTTCGCCGGACGACCCAGGGCGATGACCGCTTCCATAGCGGCTCGTGCGGTGCGGCCAGTGAAAATGACGTCATCCACCAGCACCACGGTTCTCCCCTCCACCGAGAAGGGCACATGGGTGCCGCTGACCACCGGCATTTCCGCGATGGTGCTCAGATCGTCCCGATATAGCGTGATGTCCAATTCCCCTACGGGGATGTCCACTCCCTCCAAACGGGAGATGTTCCTGCCCAGCCGCTGTGCCAGGGGCACTCCACGGGTTTTGATGCCCACCAGGCAGAGGTGCTCTGTACCGTGGTTCTTCTCCACGATCTGGTGGGCAATGCGCACCAGCGCCCGTTCCATGGCGGCTTCGTCCATGATGTGGGCTTTTTCCTTCACACTCATCGGTTCCCTCCGGTAAAAAAGAACGCCCTGTCAAAAGGACAAGGCGCTTGTGCAGTCATAGTGAAGCCATGGCGTCCTGCAAGAACCCCACAGCAAAACTCGTTATGAATGACACCTTGTCGGCAACGCTGTACCGTCTTAAAGACATCTTTTTCCTTGGGTAGGATACCACCGCCGTTGTCACTTTGTCAAGCCCCTTTTCCATTTCTGTGGACAGTACACAAAAAAGAGGCCCCGAAGAACCATCTCTTCGGAGCCTCATTTCTGCATATTTATTCAGTTCCTGCCGTATATTCTCTTACTTCTTCAGCAGCGCTGCCACCCGTGCCACGGCTTCCACGGTCTGGTCTGCGTCACCGAAAGCGGTCATGCGGATATACCCTTCGCCGCTGGGGCCGAAGCCTGCGCCGGGGGTGGTGACCACGTTGGCCTGCTCCAGCAGCAGGTCGAAGAACTCCCAGCTGCCCATGCCGTTGGGGGTCTTTGCCCAGACATAGGGGGAATTGACTGCGCCGTAGACCTCCAGGCCAGCCTTGCTCAGCCCTTCCTTGATGACCTTGGCGTTGTTCTGATAGTAGGCGATGTTCTCCTTCACCTGCTTCTGGCCTTCTTCACTATAGACAGCCTCTGCGCCGCGCTGGATGATGTAGGCCGTGCCGTTGAACTTGGTGGTCTGACGGCGGTTCCACATGGCGTTCAGGCTGGCGCCCTCCCGCACCAGCTCCTTGGGGACGACGGTGAAGCCGCAGCGGGTGCCGGTGAAGCCGGCAGTCTTGGAGAAGCTGCGGAACTCGATGGCGCAGGTCTTAGCGCCTTCCACTTCGTAGATGGAGTGGGGCACGTTGTCCTCTACGATGAAGGATTCATAGGCAGCGTCAAAGAGGATGATGGCATCGTTGGCGTTGGCGTAGTCCACCCAGACCTTCAGCTGATCCTTGGTCAGGACGGTGCCGGTGGGGTTGTTGGGGGAGCAGAGGTAGATGATGTCCACCTTGCCTTCGGGCAGGGCAGGGACGAAATCATTTTCTGCGGTGGTGGGCATATAATAGATGTTGCTCCAACGACCGGTCTCGGCGTCGTACTCACCGGCACGGCCGCTCATGGCGTTGGTGTCCAGATAGACGGTGTAGACGGGGTCGCACAGCGCAACTTTATTATCCACATCGAACAGGTCGCCGATATTGCCGCAGTCGCTCTTGGCGCCATCGGAGATGAAGATCTCATCGGGCTGGATATCCACACCGCGCGTGGCGAAATCATGGGCGGCAATGGCTTCCCGCAGGAAATCATAGCCCTGTTCCGGGCCATAGCCGCGGAACGTCTCCGCTGCGCCCATCTCGTCAACGGCTTTGTGCATAGCCTCGATGACTGCGGCGGGCAGGGGGCGGGTGACGTCGCCGATGCCCAGCTTGATGAGCTTGGCGTCAGGATGTGCGGCAGAGTAGGCGGCCACACGGCGGGTAATCTCGGAAAAGAGGTAGCTGCCGGGCAATTTCTGATAGTTGCTGTTCACTTTCATATTGTCAATCCTCCCTATGTGTATCATTCTGGTCGGTTTTTATCTATTCTTTTCCCCCACTGCCATAGTTTTGGCTATAGAACCAAGGGGAACCTGTCTGTTAAAATGAATCCCACGCCAGTGGGAAGCTGCACAAAATGAGCAGTCTGCACAGGAGCGTGTACAGATTTAAGTATACACCCCCATTTGAACTTGTCAAGAGTTGTGCCGACATTCTCCCTGCTCTGCCGGTTATTTTATCACTATTCCATAAAAAAGTTCCCCTTTTCCCCCTCCTCCTTCTCCGTCCATTCTTGCAATTTCCGCGAAAAAGTCCTTGCATTTTCCCTTCGAATGTTGTATTCTATCCCCATCAAAAGAAACGCAGGCACTACAAAGTGGTCAAAGGCGTGTATCTTTCTTTCCAGCGACAATGGAGTTGCACAGACAAGCACTCTTTGTCGCTATTTTTGTAGTATCTGTAGTAGATTTTTCCCGTCAGATTCAATATAATGGTTTCATCTAGTTTTTATATGAAAAGAAAGGGTGGAAGATTTTTATGACTACGATCCCCGAAATTTTCGGTTCCAACGTATTCAGCAGAGCGGTCATGAAGGAGCGCCTGCCGAAGAAGGTATACGCTGAGGTGGTCAACGCCATGGAGAACGGCGGCCAGATCAGCATGGCAACCGCTGATGTGGTGGCCGATGCCATGAAGAACTGGGCTGTGGAAAAGGGTGCGACCCATTACTGCCACTGGTTCCAGCCGCTGACCGGCTCCACCGCAGAGAAGCATGACGCCTTCCTGACCCTCCCCGATGAGGATGGTCACGTTCTGCTCCAGCTCTCCGGCAAGAAGCTCATCATGGGCGAACCGGACGCCTCCTCCTTCCCCAACGGCGGCCTGCGCGCCACCTCCTATGCTCGTGGCTACACCGCTTGGGATATGACTTCCCCCGCCTTTGTCAAGGAAGAATCCGCCGGCACCATCCTGTGCATCCCCACCGTCTTTGTCTCCTACACCGGCGAAGCCCTGGACGGCAAGACTCCCCTGCTGCGCTCCATGGAAGCGGTCAGCAAGGAAGCCATCCGCATCCTGCGCCTGTTCGGCAACACTGCCGCCAAGAAGGTCACCGCCTTTGTCGGTCCGGAACAGGAATACTTCCTGGTCGATCGTGAAAAGTACCTGAAGCGCCGTGACCTGATCTACACCGGCCGCACCCTGTTTGGCGCTCCCGCTCCCAAGGGGCAGGAGCTGGATGACCACTACTTCGGCCAGATCCGCGAACGGGTTGGTGCGTTCATGCACGACCTGAACATTGAGCTGTGGAAGTTCGGCATCACCTCCGCCACCCAGCACAACGAAGTGGCGCCCGCACAGCATGAGATGGCGCCCATCTTCGCCACCGCCAACGTAGCTGTTGACCAGAACCAGCTGACCATGGAGACCATGAAGCGGGTGGCAAGCAAGCACGGCCTGGTCTGCCTGCTCCACGAGAAGCCCTACGCTGGCGTCAACGGCTCCGGCAAGCACAACAACTGGTCTGTGGGCACCGACCTGGGCGAGAACCTGTTCGAGCCGGGCGACCATCCCGCTGACAACCTGCAATTCCTGCTGGTGCTGTCCTGCGTCATCGCTGCCATCGACGACCACGCCGATCTGCTCCGCCAGTCTGCCTCCGACGTAGGCAACGAACACCGTCTGGGCGGTCAGGAAGCACCTCCCGCTATCATCTCCATCTTCCTGGGCTCTCAGCTGGAGGAGATCGTCAACAACATCGTCAGCGGCGACAGCTCCGCTGCCGTCTCCGCCGGCACCCTGGATACCGGTGTCTCCACCGTCCCCCTGTTCCAGAAGGACGCCACCGACCGCAACCGCACTTCTCCCTTTGCCTTCACCGGCAACCGGTTCGAGTTCCGTATGGTCGGCTCCGCTGACTCCATCGCAGCACCCAACACCGCTCTGAACACCGTTCTGGCCGAAGCATTCTGCAATGCTGCCGACGCTCTGGAAGGCGCAGACGATTTCGAAGCCGCCTGCCGCGCTTACATCAAGGAATCCCTGACCAAGCATAAGCGGATCATCTTCAACGGTGACGGCTACTCCGACGAGTGGGTAGAAGAAGCTGCCCGCCGCGGCCTGCCCAACATCAAGAGCATGGTGGACGCCATTCCCGCTCTGACCAAGCCCGATGTCATCGCTCTGTACGAGAAGTTCAACATCTTCACCAAGGCGGAACTGGAGTCCCGTGCGGAAGTGCAGTATGAGAACTACGTCAGCAAGATCGGCATTGAAGCCAAGTGCGCCATCCACATGGCCGGCAAGCACTACATCCCCGCCGGCATCAAGTTCAGCTCCACCCTGGCACAGTCCTACGCCTCTGTCTCCGCCGCTGGTGTAGATGCCTCTGTCCAGAAGGAACTGCTGGAGCGTGTTTCCGCTCTGACCAAGCAGGCACAGGACGCTCTGAGCGCTCTGATCACCGCTTGCGATGAGTCCGACACCATTGAAAACGCACAGGAACTGGCACAGGCTTATCTGCATCGCGTGGTGCCCGCCATGGCCGCTCTCCGTGCGCCGGTAGACGAACTGGAACTGATTGTTGACAAGTCCATCTGGCCGGTTCCCACCTATGGTGACCTGATGTTTGAGGTATAATCCATTCCTCACCCCTTCTCATTTCACGTTTTTTATATTGACAACTCCCTCCTAAATCGTTTTTCATCTTTCTCACCGACCCCGACAGGTCTCCTTTCCTGTCGGGGTCAAACTTTCCCACAAAATCTTCGATTTTGCGGGAACCCTTTCTGATTTCTCTTGCTCGGCGAAAATGAATTTCGCCTGCGCCAAGGTTTTGCTCCGCAAAACACTTGTGACGCCGGACTCCCGGCGCATCCCCACAAAATCTTCGATTTTGCGGGAACCCTTTCTGATTTCTCTTGCTCGGCGGAACTGAATTCCGCCTGCGCCAAGGTTTTGCTGCGCAAAACGCTTGGGACGAAGGGATGCCAAAAAGCTCAAAAGAGCCTGCGGCGCTTGATCTATCGACAACATACTTTATCACGCTGCAAAAAGCCAGCCCTGTACAACCAAGGCTGGCTTTCTCCTTTTCCGTATTCGATTACCGCAGGAACCCTTCCAGGATCTTTTCCTCTGCCTGTTCTGCGGTCAGACCCAGGGTCATGAGCTTGGTGATCTGCTCCCCTGCGATCTTGCCGATGGCGGCTTCGTGGATGAGGGTGGCGTCCACATGGTTGCAGGTGATCTCTGGAATGGAGCGCACCTTACTATGTTCCATGATGATGGCGTCACAGGACACATGGCCGAAGCACTCGGCATCCCCCTGGACTCTGGGATAAAAGACCTGGGTGGAATTGCCCTTGGCCACACTGCGGGAGATGACTCTGGTACGGGCGTTCTCCCCTTCCAGGTAGATATCCATCTCGGTGCCGGCGTTCTGGTTGCCGTCGGTGAGCAGGCGCTCCTGGACGATCAACTCGGAGTCCTTGCCTGCCTTGGCCTTGGTGTACCGCTTGGTGTCGTCCACGCCGCCGATCTGGCTCAGATCCAAGGTCATGGAAGCACCCTCCTCCAGGTAGATGATGGTCTGGGGATTCAGGATGCGCTTGCCGGTGCCGGTGCCTTCGCCGTAGTGCTTTTCGGAATAGGTCACCTTGGCGTTTTTGCCCACATAGAAGGTGTGGATGCCGTCATGCTGGCTGTCATCGCAGCCGCAGTTGTTGATGCCGCAGCCGGCCACGATGTCCACTTCGGCGCCTTCGCCGATAAAGAAGTCGTTATAAACCTTGTCCTTAAACCCAGTCTCGGTGAGCACCACAGGGATATGGACGCTGCCGTTCTTGCTGCCGGCGGCCACATAAATATCAATGCCGTCCTTGTCGGTCTTGCTCTCGATGCGGATGGTATCGGTGCTGTTGCGCAGAACCTTCTTGCCGTCCACACGGATATTGACTGCGCCCTCCGCCTGACCATCCTTCATGTCTGCGATGGTTTCCAACAAGCCTTTTTCAATCTCAGTCAGCATACGCCATTGCCCTCCATCTTCTTACAGCAGGACACGGTGTCCTGTACGATCATGGGATAGATCTCATCCACACTGCCCCGTGCTTTCACTTCGCCCTCGGCCACCAGGATGATCTCATCTGCCAGACGGATGATGCGCTCCTGGTGGGAGATGATCATGATGGTGCGCTTTTTCTGCTCATGGAGCATGGTGAACGTCTCGGTGAGCTTGGCAAAACTCCACAGGTCGATACCGGCCTCCGGTTCATCGAAGATCATCAGGCCGGCGTCTCGTGCCAGCAGGGTGGCGATCTCGATGCGCTTGACTTCACCGCCAGACAAAGAGGTATCCACATCCCGATTCACATAGTCGTTGGCGCACAGCCCCACCTTATTTAGAAAATCACAGCACTCCTTCTGGGACAGCCACTGGCCTGCGGCGATCTTGAGCAGATCCCGCACCTTCATGCCCTTAAAGCGAGGGGGCTGCTGGAATCCGTAGGAGATGCCCAGCTTGGCTCGCTCGGTAATGGAGAGGTTGGTCACATCCGTACCGTTCCACAAAATCTGGCCGGAGGTGGGCTGGATGATGCCCATGACCGCCTTGGCCAGGGTGGTCTTGCCACCGCCATTGGGGCCGGTGATGACAACAAATTCATCATCCTCTATGGTCAAGTTGACATGCTTCAGAATATCGACCTGACCGGTTTCACTCTTTGCTGTAAAGCAAAGGTCTTTCATCTCTAGCATAGGAAGTTCCTCTTTCGTTGGTAATTTTTCAAAATTCTACACAAAACTGAGCACATTGTAGTACATTTTCCGGAAAAAAGCAAGATGAATCCCTGAATTACCCGCCTTCGGGTCGGGTTTTTCTCTTTTTCCGAAACCGCCGCCCGAAAATTGGGCATTTTCCCGAAACCGCTTGCCCCGCTCTCCCCTGCCTGTTATAATAGTCCCGCAAGCCTTATGTCATGCGCTCCGCCTTGAACCCGTGGGGCAGCAGTTCCTCTGCCGTCAGCGCCAGGTAACTTCCGTCCCCCTTGCAGCAGAGCATAACCAAGTTGTCAGAGAACTCATACAGCAGCTGGCGGCAGATGCCACAGGGCGTACAGTAATCGCCGCTGTCCGCGATGACCGCCCCCCGCACGAAGCTGCGGCAGCCGTGGGAAAAGGCGTTGGCGATGGCGGAACGCTCGGCGCAGAGGGTGGCGCCAAAGGCCGCCGACTCAATGTTGCAGCCGGTGTACACCTGCCCATCGCTGCCCAGTAAGGCCGCCCCTACGGCGTAGTGGGAAAAGGGCGCATAGGAGCGCTCCAGCATGGCTTTGGCCGCTTGAATCAATTCCTGATCGGTCATAGGGTTCCCTCCCGCTTTTCCAGATTGCGTATCTTATAGTATACCACGATTTTCCCCAACTTCCAACCCGCAAAGGCACGAAATCAAAGGAGTCAAAACGTATGGAACAGAAAGAACTGCTTCACCGTGTGGATCACACGTTACTAGCCCAGACTGCCACCTGGTCTGAGATCCAGCAGATCTGTGATGACGGCATCCGCTATGGCTGCGCCAGCGTCTGCATCCCTCCCAGCTATGTGAAACAGGCGGCGGAATACCTTCAGGGTCGTCTCCCCGTCTGCACGGTCATCGGCTTCCCCAACGGCTACAACACCACCGCCGTCAAGTGCTTCGAGGCGGAGACGGCTGTGAACGAAGGGGCAGCGGAGATCGACATGGTCATCAACCTGGGCTGGGTGAAGGATCAAAAGTGGGGTGCGCTGCTGGCAGAGATCAAGGCAGTCAAGGCCGCCTGTCACGGCAAGCTGCTCAAAGTCATCATCGAGACTTGCCTGCTGACTGAGGACGAAAAGATCAAGCTGTGCGACATCGTCTCCCAGTCCGGTGCGGACTTCATCAAGACCTCCACCGGCTTCGGTGGCGGCGGCGCCACTCGTGAGGACGTAGCCCTGATGAAAGCCCATGTCGCCCCCCATGTGCAGATCAAAGCCGCCGGCGGCATCGCCTCCCTACAGGATGCCGAGGACTTTGTCGCCCTGGGTGCCTCCCGTTTGGGCACCAGTCGAGTGGTCAAGGCGGTCAAGGCACAGGAAGGCTGAACCGAACAGCGCAAAAGAGAGAACCAGATTGGTTCTCTCTTTTCTGCTTTCAGCGCACTTCGATGGCGCCAAAGACCTTACCGATGGTGTCATGCACCACCAGATCTGCCTGGTCGTCAAAGGGGGTGGCGGAGCGGTTGATGAGCACCAGCCGATGTCCCTTGTAGTAGTTGATGAGTCCGGCGGCGGGATAGACCACCAGAGAGCTTCCTGCCACGATCATCATATCCGCCTTGCGGATGTGTTCAATGGCGCGGCGCATCACATCGTTGTCCAAGGCCTCCTCATACAGCACCACGTCCGGCTTGATCATACCGCCGCAGTCGCACCAGGGAATGCCCTTGCTGTCTGCGATCTCCTGCGCCGGCCAAAACTTGCCGCACTTCATGCAGTAGTTCCGATAAATGCTGCCGTGGAGCTCCAGCACTTCCTTGCTGCCTGCCTTCTGATGCAGTCCGTCAATGTTCTGGGTCAGCACGGCTCGGAGCTTGCCTGCCGCTTCCAGCTCCGCCAGCTTCAAATGGCCTACGTTGGGTTCGGCGCTCAAGGGCATCATTTTATCTCGGTAAAACCGATAGAATTTATCCGGATAGCTGACAAAATAGCTGTGAGAGATGATGGTCTCAGGTGGTTCATCGTAGCACTGATTATACAGACCATCCTTGCTGCGGAAATCGGGCACGCCGCTCTCGGTAGACATCCCAGCGCCACCGAAAAAGACGATGTTGCTGCTCTCATCCACCCACTGTTGCAGGGTCTTTCTGTTCTCGTCCATAGCTTCCTCCTTGGTGCGTCCGAGGGGTTGCCCCCTCTCATTGTCTTGCGTATGACTCTATTATACTGGAAAGGAAGCGGCACAACAATCCTATTTTTTTGCACGCCCTCACTTGATTTCCTCCTCAAACACCTCCCGTAGCTTCCCCAGTGCTTTTTTCTCGATCCGACTCACATAAGATCGAGAGATCCCGCACTGACTGGCCACCTCCCGCTGGGTTTGAGGGGGATTCCCGTCCAGACCGTATCGGCGGACGATGACCAGCTTCTCCCGATCAGTCAAGCATTGTTCCACCGCATCACGCACCTGCCGGCAGGCATCTCGGGTGTTCAAGTCCTCCAGCATGGTGTCCTCCACCCGAATGACGTCCATCAGAGACAGGGCGCTGCCTTCATCCTCCTGGTCTAGGGCGTCGTTCAGAGATACCTCCCCAGCCAGCCGACGGGTCTTGCGCAGGTACATGAGCACCTCGTTTTCAATGCATCGGGCGGCATAGGTGGCCAGCTTGATTTTTTTCTCCATGTTGTAGGTATTGACCGCTTTGATCAGCCCCAACGTGCCGATGGAGATCAGGTCATCGGTGTCGCCGCCGATCTGAGTATAGTATTTTTTGACGATGTGCGCCACCAGGCGCAGGTTATGTTCGATCAATTTCCCCCGTGCCGCCTGGTCGCCAGCGGCGGCCAGCTCCAGGCAGCGCCGTTCCTCCTGGGCGGAGAGCGGTTTGGGAAAGGAGCCTTGCGCCCCCAGCCGCAGGGCGGTGAAGTTGCCCTGGAGCAGGAGCAGGATGAGCATGGAAAGCATTTTGGATTCCCCCTTTGTGGGAACTATATTCCTGGGGGAAATTGTCCTATGACTCCCACAAAATCAAAGATTTTGTGGGAACCCTTCTTATTTCACTTCCTCGGGTCAAGTGAATTGACCCTGCGGCGAGATTTTGCTCCGCAAAACCCTCGGAACGCCGGACTTCCGGCGATTTTCTGTTTCCCACAACGTCTGGTTCGACAAAAAAGAGAGCCTTTTTTCAGGCTCTCTTGAACGATTCAATCCTTTACGATGTGTTGTTTTTCCGATCTTCCGCTCAAGGCAAAGGCAATGTTTACTGCGTGGTCGGCGCACCGTTCCAGGTCGGTGATCATGTCTGAGAACACCACGCCGCAAACCGGATTACAGGTGTTATTGAGCAAGCGCTCCATATGCTTGTCCACACACCGTTCCTCCAGATCGTCCACCACATTTTCCAGCCACTCCGCCTCTTGCAGACGGTCGAAATCATCGCTGGCAAACACTTCCATAGAGATATGGGTGGCGGCCATAACCGCCTGACACATCTCGATCAAGTCCTTTTCCGCCTCCGGAGACAGTTCCACCTTCTGCTCTTTCAGGCGCATCATATACTGGGTCAAGTTCTCCGCATGGTCACTGATCCGCTCAATATCAGAGACAGCCAGGATCATATGAGACAGGCGGTTGAGTTCTTTTTCCGTCATGTGATGATAGCGCATATTGATGAGCGCTTGGGTGATCTGGCTGTCTAGGTAGTCTACCACAGCCTCCAGTTCACAGACCTGCTTCACCTTGCTTTCATCCCGCTCCAAAACACAGTCGATGCTCGTTTGCAAATTTTCCTCGGCGAATTTGCCCATGCGCGCAATCTCCATCTGTGCCTGCTTCAGCGCCACGGCAGCGGGGATATTCTCCAGGCCGGACAAGTAGACCAAGCGATAGCGCTCATCCTTCTCATGCTCCTCTGGCAGGACAGGGACGATCTTGCGGGAGATATTGACGATCATATTGGACATAGGCAGCTCGATGAGCACGGCCAGGATGGCAAAAATCGTATGGGTGTGGGCGATCTGCCGACCCACGTCATTGGGCGCCAGGTTCCGGATGAACTCCAAAATCTGAGGGAACACCGTGATAAGGACGGTCAGGATGACCGCACGAATGATGTTGAATACCAGGTTCAGCACAGCGCTGCGCTTGCCCTCTCGGTTGGTGGTCAGGGAGGCCAGCAGGTTGGGGGTGACCGAGCCGATGGCAGCGCCGATGGCCAGGTAGACCACTGTGTAGTAGTCCAAGATCCCTTGGATGGCAAACGCCTGGAAGATGGCGATAGAGGAGGAGGAGCTTTGCACCAGGGCGGTAAACAGGATGCCGAAGATCAATGCTGCCGCTGGGTTGGACAGCCCCTCCAACAGAGCAATAAACTGTTCGGTTTGGGACATGGGGATGATGGCCTGTTTCATCAGGGTGATGCCCTCGAACAGCATACCAAAGCCCATGATAACTTGCCCAATATACTGGATGGTCGCCTTTTTCATGAACAGATACATCACCGTGCCAACGAATAAGATCATCGGTGCGTATGAGCCTAAATCAAAGGCTGTCAGCTGAGCGGTGACGGTGGTGCCGATATTGGCTCCCATGATGACCCCTAGTGCTTGAGACAAATTCATCAGTCCTGAGTTGACGAACCCGATCACCATTACGTCGGTTGCCGACGAACTTTGAATCATCATGGTCACCAAAATGCCAACCAACACGGACACGACACGGTTTCGGGTCGCCTTTTCCAAGATGATGCGCAAATTATCGCCAGCGGCGTTTTTCAAGCCGCTGGACATCTGCATCATGCCATACAAAAACAGGCCCACACCGCCTAGCAGCGCGAACACATCCAATATAGACATAGTATGCTCCTATTCTCACGATTCTTGCTTTTCGTTCTTTTCCGGCAAAAACTCTATTTATTATATCATTTTGCCGAGAAATTTCCATATGCTGAACCACAAATTTCGTGATTTATTTTTTGCCTGCCCACCCTTCTTTTTCTCTCTTTTGCACAACCCCCTTCATTTTTCTCCGTTCCATCCTGTCAATTTCCCCATTATTTTCCTTTTCCAGCTCCTTTTGCGCTCATCCCCTTCCCGCTGCATCCGTTTCTGCACCATATTGTGCCAAAAAACGTCCATCCCGCAGGATGGACGTTTTCAATTGGTTTAGTTTTCCATATTGTAGTAGTTGATAAGGCAGCCTGCCAATACAATATCCCGTTCTTCTCGGGTCATGCTGGGAAGCTGAAGGGTCACAGCAGTTTCCTTGCCCTTCTGGATGAGGGTAGCCGGAAGCGTCTCCCCGTCCCCTTCCAACAGGGTGCGGACACCGGGGATCCACAGCTGGTCACCGGGCTGGATGTTATAATCCGCCAAGCCCTCTACGATAAAGGGCAGCATCCCCCAGTTGACCACATTGGAGCGATAGCGCTTGGTGGCGTATTCCGCCGCCAGGTTGGCGCAGCCCCCCAGCACCCGCTGGCAGCTGGCGGCCTGCTCTCTGGCAGAGCCGTCGCCGGGCTTCAGCGCCATGACGAAGGAACCCAGGCCGGTGGTCTCCGGTGCGTGACCGGACAGCGCAGCGAGAACTTCCTCGTCCACGTTGCCCTGACGGCGCTTCTGCTCCACCGCCTGGATGGCCTTGGCACGACCCACATAGGCCGGATCCTTTCGGCTCAAGGTGAACTCCGCCAGCTTCAAGGGATTGGAACGATAGCTGGAGGTCTCGCCGGAGGGGATCAACTCATCCGTGGTGGTCACCGGATCATAGATGGCGCTGGCGGCAGTCAGCAGCAGATCCTGCGGCATGGCGATCTGTTCCGGCCAGTCAGCAATATTGGGGCCAAAGACCAGCTCTGCATCTGGGTCGGGCTTGCCCACACCGTAGTAGACGCGGCTGCGATAGGAGGTGTCATCGTATTCGTAAGGCTCGTTGGCCGGATCAGAGGGCACGTTGGGCAACTCCGTGGCAGCGGTCAGCGCACCGCCGTTGAGGACAGTGGCGGCGATGGAACGGGCGTCCATCAGCGCCACATAGCTCAGCTGGCCGTCTGACGGCTTGCTGCCTTCTCGGTTGGGGAAGTTCCGAGTGGAGTGGCGGATGGAGAAGGCGCCGTTGGCGGGCACATCCCCAGCGCCAAAGCAGGGGCCGCAGAAGCAGCTGCGGACGGAGGCACCGGCAGCAGCCAAGGTGGTCAACGCCCCGTTCCGAGACAGAGCCAGGAAGGCAGGCATGGAACCGGGGTAGCAGCTCAGCCACAGAGCGCCGTCTCCCAGCCGCTGGCCGGACAAAATCTCAGAGACCCGCATCAAGTTCTGATAAGTACCGCCGGAACAGCCGGCGATGACCGCTTGATCCACATAGAACTTGCCGTCCCGCACCTTCTTGGTCAGAGACTCCGGTGCTTCCTTCAATTTGAACTGTTCGATGGTGGCCTTGTCCACCTGGTGGAGAATGTCCATCATATTGGCCTTGAAGTCCGCAATGGTGAAGGCGTTGGAGGGGTGGAAGGGCAGGGCGATCATAGGCTCCACCTTGGACAGGTCTACCAGAATCACATCGTCATAATACGCGCCCTCCGCCGGATTCAGGGCTTTATACTCCTCCCCACGTCCCAGGGTGGTCATGTACGCCTTGGTGATCTCGTCGGTACACCAGACCGAGGACAGGCAGGCAGTCTCAGTGGTCATCACGTCGATGCCGCAGCGGTAGTCCATGGACAGGGCGGCCACGCCGGGGCCGAAAAATTCCATGATGGAATTTTTCACGATGCCCTTGGGGAAGGTAGCACCGATGAGCGCCAGCGCCACATCCTGGGGGCCTACGCCGGGACGGGGCACGCCGGTGAGATAGATGGCGATGACCTTGGGATAGGCGATGTCATAGGTCTTGTTCAGCAGCTGCTTGACCAGCTCCGGCCCGCCCTCGCCCATGGCGATGGTGCCAAAGGCGCCATATCGGGTGTGACTGTCCGAACCCAGGAGCATCTTACCGCCGCCGGCGTAGCGTTCTCTCATGTAGGAGTGGATGACCGCCTGATGAGCGGGGACGAACTCGCCGCCGTACTTCTTGGCGGCGGACAGGCCAAACACATGGTCGTCCTCATTGATGGTACCGCCTACGGCGCAGAGGCTGTTGTGGCAGTTGGTGAGGACGTAGGGCAGAGGGAATTGCCGGAGGCCGCTGGCGCGGGCGGTCTGGATGATGCCCACATAGGTGATGTCGTGGGAGGCCATGGCATCGAACTTGATCTTCAGGTTGGTCATGTCGCCGCTGGTGTTGTGGCTTTCCAGGATGCCATAGGCCATAGTGCCCTTCTTGGCCTCCGCCGGAGTGGGCATCCCCTCTGCCGGTGCGGGCAGGAAGGCGCCGTCTTTATAGTATGCAGGATGGTGCAGAATCTGTAACATAGGAGGTTCCTCCAAACAAAATGAAATGGTACTTTATTATAGCACGCTTTACTGTGTCAAACAAGGCGCAGACTGTATAAAAAACCTTCCCCATGCAAGGTCTGACTCGGCATCCCCCCTTTTTTACAGGTGAAGCCCTTCCCAATGAAGGGGATGCATCCACCAGGCCGCAAGCTCTGCAAAACTGCTTGCATTTTTGTGAAAGCGTTTCCGGTTGCGCTTTTTCCCCAAGGCCTGTATAATGAACCAAGACAACAACATCATCAGGAGGCATGATCTTATGAATCCCGCTGAACAGGTTTTGCAATATCACATCCGAATAGGCCACGACGTCCCTCTCGGCAAGTACTGCCTGCTCCCCGGCGACCCGGGACGGTGCGCTGCCATCGCCGCTCACTTTGATGATCCCGTGCATCAGACGACCAACCGAGAATACTGCACCTGGACGGGCACGCTGCTGGGACAGCCAGTCAGCGTCTGCTCCACCGGCATCGGCGGCCCTTCCGCTGTCATCGCCCTGGAGGAGCTGACCCAGCTGGGCGTGACCACCTTCCTGCGGGTGGGCACCTGCGGCGGCATCCGCACCGATGTCCAGTCTGGTGATGTGGTCATCGCCACCGGCGCCATCCGCATGGAGGGCACCAGCCGAGAGTATGCCCCCATCGAGTACCCCGCCGTGTCCGACTTCCAGGTGACCACCGCCCTGGTGCAGGCCGCCCAGAAGCTGGGCAAGCCCTTCCACACCGGCGTTGTCCAGTGCAAGGACTCCTTCTACGGCCAGCACAACCCGAAGCGGATGCCCGTCTCCTATGAGCTGCTGGCCAAGTGGGAGGCGTGGAAGCGGCTGGGGGTGCTGGCCAGTGAGATGGAATCCGCCGCCCTCTTTGTGGCGGCCAACGCCCTGGGCGTCCGCTGCGGCAGCTGCTTCCATGTGGTCTGGAATCAGGAACGCCAGTGCGCCGGACTGGATCAGACCGAGAGCCACGACACAGAATCCGCCATCCAGGTGGGCATTGAGGCCATCAAGCTGATGATCCAACAGGATCAAAACACATGACAAAAACCGTCAGGAGTTGTTTCCTGACGGTTTTCCTTTACTGTTTGAAAAATTCAATGGCCAATTGCAGCGCCCGCTCCGGATTGCCCGACTCCATGAGACGATGCTCCGCACCGGGGAACAGGAGGAACTCCGCCCCCTTTTCCTCGGCGAACTGCCGGGCGATGACCGGAGACGCTGTGCTGTCCAACTCCCCGTGGATCATCCGCAGCTGGGCAGTGCCCTTCTGGTAGCAGGCAAAGGGGTCGTGCTGTGCCAAATCCTCACAAAAGGCTTTGGTGAGCTTCAAGGGGCGGTTGTAGTCGGTGAGCATACAGTACCCTTCCTGGTTGAAGGTCATCCCACGCTGCGCCCCGATCTTCCAGGTCAGCTGGGGCATATCAATGGCCGCCGAGCGCAGAAACGCCTTGCTGCCCTTGTGAGTCTCCGCTGCCAAGTAAAGCACGGTCATGTATGCGCCAAAGCTGGAACCAAAGTAGCAGATCTCGGCGTCCGGCGCCAGTTCGATGACCCGCTGTTCCGCCGCCTGATAGCTGTCGATGCAGCGTTGGACGGTGAGGCCGTCCCCATCAAGAGGGCTGTCCCCGTGAGCAGGGAAATCGAAGCCGTAGAAGCCCATGCCCACCTTCTTCAAGCCCAGGTTCATAAACTTGGGCGTGAACCCTTCCTTGGCGCTGCCAAAGCCATGCGCCATGATAACGACGGTCTTTTCCCCGTCTATCCCATTCCAGCCGGGAACTGGAAGGCCATTTCTGCCGGTCAGCAGTTCTTTGTTCATATCCGTTCCTCCTGAACAAGTGTTTTTCTATCCCTTTTAGTATAGGGAGGATTCCCGACAGTGTCAATCGAAAGGGCTTCCGTTCCTGGGAAACTGGACGCATTCCTCTCAGCCCCTTGCAACAGTTCCTTGGAAATGATATGATGAATGGGAAAGAAAAAAACGAAACTATGGAGGTTTTTTCATTATGACGTCTGTCACAAGTGCATTGATCAAGGTGTTCGAGAGCAGCGGCTTTGAGTGCGAGCTGATCGAGACGGAAAAGGAAGATCAGGTTCGCATCCCCATCACCGGTGACACCTTCGGCCCCCGTCTGATGGTGGTTCGTTTTCCCCACGAAGGGGATTATATGGCCGTGTTTTTGCCTGACCTTCTGGAGATCCCCAAAGGCAAGGCTTCCACTGCCCTGAAAGTGGCCAATGAGCTGCATCGTTCCTCCCACCTGGTCAAGTTCTGGGTGGACAAGAAGAACCGCTCCCTGTGGGCGATGATCAACACCTTTATCGAGGAAGAAACTGCCGTGGATACCGCCGTCAAAGCCGTCGGTCTGCTGGTGGACTACTGCAACCGGATGTGTCCGGTGTTTGAATCGGCCATGAACGAGGGCTGAGCATCGAAACCTCAAAAACGACCTATGAGAGGGCTCATAGGTCGTTTTTTCATTTTTCGCACAAGCTGCGCTCAACGCACAACCCCTCCGGCACTCCGTGCCACCTCCCCTTACACAGGGGAGGCTGGGAGATTTTGCTCCGTGTCACCTCCACCTACATAAGAGACGATTCCAGGTTTTGTGAAATCATTCCTTTGGAGGACACGCCCCATGGCTCTCTTGTGCAAAGGGAGCTGTCAGCGCAGCTGACTGAGGGATTGTCGTCTTACCACTGCGTCGATGTACGCGCAAACTCCTTCAAAATTTTCGTTCACCTCATGATTGGGAATCCGAATCACCTGTAAGCCATATCCATTTAAAAAGGCAGTCCGCTCCGCATCTTTTTCCACTCGATCTGTTTCATAGTGTTGTGAACCATCCAGCTCAATGACCAGTTTTGCTTTTGCGCTGTAAAAGTCCACAATGTATCGTCCCAAAACCTTCTGTCTGGAAAACCGTATTGGATAAGTGCGTAAAAAATCATACCACAGATGACGTTCCTCTTTTGTCATCTCACTTCGCAGTTGTTTTGCTAAGGGCGTCAATTCTTTGTTATGCTTCGGTTGCACGGCAATCCCTCCGTCACGGCTGCGCCGTGCCACCTCCCTTTACACAAGGGAGGCTTCAAGGCACTGCAATCACGTGTCACTTTTCCTTCAAGGCCGCAGGAGCACCAACTCCACCGTATTCCCGTCCGTCAGCGTCAGGCTGCCGAAAGCATACTCCTTCCCCTCATAGCGGCAGAACTTCCCCAGGATAATGCTGCCAGAGCCAGCCACATAGCACTCGTTGTTGCGATAGACGCCGGAGAGAACGCTGTCTGCCTTGCCTGTCTCGTCCCGTGGTGTTCGCTCCTCCCAACACATCTGATACCAGTCCAGGGTCAGGCGGCAGTCCTGGGCCTCACCGGTGATGGTTACATTGAGCAGCTCTCTGGCGTAAGGCTCCATCTTCCGGTCAGCAGCGTAGACGATCATCCCCTTCCAGCTGCCGGACAGCGTGTCAAATTCCGTCAGCCGTTTTGCCTTTTGCCACACGCCGGTTTCCCGCACCGTGTCGTACCACTGGAACTCCTCCAAGGTGGGACGGTCGGCGGCAGAGACAACCGTCTCCGCCGGTATGCCGCCGCTCTCCGGCCAGCCTACCACCTGCACCTCATCTGGCAGCGTATCCCGACTGGACGTTCCGATCATGTACACAGCGGCGCACAGCACCAGCAGGACAGCAAGCACCACAACCGCCCGTGTCACCCCTGTGCGGCGTTTTCCCGCACCTGATTCACCATGTTTTTCAACCAAGGCCCTCTCTCCTTCCTTCTCTCGTCACCATCCGATGGAGCCATCGGACGGCAGGGTTTGGGGGAACTGTTTCCATTATATCAGGAAATCAAAGGAAGGAAAAGGGGAAATGTGAGAATCAGCCCGCCCGCTTGCGCACTGGATAGCAGACTTCCGTGACAAATTCCTCCGGATTCTGCGTCTCTGCTGGGCTGACGTGATAGATGTTGAACATGGGGCCGCAGCACTCGTAGCCATTGTCCGTCAGCCAAGCGACCACTGCCTCATTGGCTTCGCCGATGTGGGAATAGCCCCCCTGAAAGACGCAGCTGGCCACAGTCACCGGCGGCAGGGTGCGGAACTGCACATGTTCCGTGTCCGGATAGGTTCCCTTCACCGTTTTTTGCGCCTCCACCTCCACATTAGATTCCTTGAACTCCCTGTCCAGGAAGGTCACACTGCAATAGCAGGGGTCATCGGGCACCAGATGCAGGGGGGCAGTCTCCGAGCAGAGCACATCCCACACCATCCCCTCGTCCTCGTAGCGGGGCAGGGTCATGCGGACACAGGCGGCATAGCGTTCGGGCAGGGTCTTTACGGTCACATTGTATTTCATATTGTCGTCCTTTCTCAATCGTTTCCGTGCTGTCTCCAAAAGCCGCAGTTTTTGGGTCGTGTCCTCCCACAGAGCGGTCAGCTCCGCCTCCCGCACCTTCAAATAGGCGTCCAGCGCCTCCCGATCCTCATAGATGGTCAAAATCTCTCGAATGGCGGCCAGACTGAACCCTAAGTCTTTCAGCGCTGTGATGCGGAACACCTGGGACAGCTGGTTCTCGCTGTAGTAACGATAGCCGGTCATCTGGTCGATCTCCGAGGGGGTCAGCAGCCCTTTCTGGTCGTAGTGACGCAGCATCCGGACACTGACTCTGGACAGTTTGGAAAATTCACCGATCTTCAGCATAGCGGTACCTCCGTGCTGGTTCTGATTTCTGAGCTCAAGGAGAGGATAAGGCATGACACTGTGTGAGAGTCAAGAGGCCTTGCGCATTTTTTCTGTGCAAACAACAGCTCCCAGCGCAAGTCATCCAATGGGAGCTGTCCGTTTCACACAGTGACGCGTTTCTTGTCCCCGGCCGCCTGCCCGGCGTGAACGCTCCGCCGCCCCCGCCGCCAGTCCAGCGGCGTCCACAGACGCAGCACCAGGACAAGGAGGATGTCCAACGTGTTTTCTGACCTTTCGATTGCTCTCTCTTGCAAAAAGCAAGGTTCTTGCCGCCATTATACTGAAAATCTGACCCAAAAACAATGCCGCAGGTGTACCACCTGCGGCATTGCCCACTCTGTTCCGTTGCCTTCACTGTCCCATTCCGATCAGCTGTAGGATGATGCCATAGATGACGCTGGAGCCGATGCCGAACACGATCACCGGTCCGGCGATGGTGAACATCTTGGCCGCCATACCGGCGACGAACCCCTCACTCTTGAACTCCATGGCCGGCGCCACCACTGAGTTTGCAAATCCAGTCACCGGCACCAACGTGCCGGCGCCGGCGTGCTTGGCGAGCTTTTCATAGAGATCCAGACCGGTGAGCAGGGCGGACAACAGCACCAGCGTGATGGTCACCGCCGTTCCGGCATCCGTCTTGCTCAGCCCCATGCTCTGGTACCACTCCTGGAACCCCTGGCCAATACAGCAGATCAGACCGCCCACCACAAAGGCCCACAGCATATTCTTCCACATGGGGGATGGTTTCGATTTCTTATTGACCAATTTCCCATAGTCCTGGTCGGTCATATCCATCCAAATGCAACCCCTTTCCTGGCTTTTTCACAGTATGTCCCATTCGCCCAGAAAAAAACCGCTCTCCCAAAGAGAGCGGTCAAAAATACCTTTTTTACTTGTCGAAATCGTGCTCAAATTCATTCACCGCTGCCAGCAGGTAGGTGGAAGAATAGGCCATGCTGGGGCCTGCGCCGAAACCGCCTGCGGCAACCATAGCGGCATCCAAAATCTCCTGACGGGTGGCGCCTGCCTGATAGGCGTTGTAGACGTGTACCACAATGCAGTACTTGCAGCGGTTGTAGGCGGCGATGCCCACGCTGATCAGCTCTTTGGTCTTGACATCCAAGGCACTGGCTTCAAAGGCGGCATTCTGCAAACTCATGAAAGCCTGGACGGTCATGCCTTCTTCCTTGGAGATGGTGTTGACGCCGTTCATAAAATCATTCAAAATGTCTCTTACGTTTTCCATGGGATAACCTCCTAAAGTCAGTATTGCAAAACACTTTTTTATAGTATAAATTATACAAACCCAAAAAGCAACCCTATTTTTACCCTTCCTCTGCTTCTGTCTGGCCTGCGGCCTTTTTCTTGGCTGCCGCCGCCTCCGCCGCCTGCTGTGCCCGATGGGTGGCCAGCATCACTTCCAGCCGATTTTCCTCCTGGGACTCCAGCAATTCCCCGATGAGCTGGTTGGAGAGCAGGAAGCCCGTGGGGGTAAAGTGCCACCGGCCGTTGTCCTCCTGCACCACCCAGCCGCTGTCTCGGAACCGCTCCAGCTTTTTTTCCAGCGGTGTGAAATTCATCCGGAAGGTGCTGCTGTACTCGTTGCCCTCGATGCCTTCCACCGTGCGCATCCGGAGCATGAGATATTCATATCCCCGTTCCTCTGGGGGGATCATCTCCGAGCTGTCCACAATGACACCGCCGTTGAGCATACCGGAAATATATCCTTCCAGATCCCGCACATAGCTATACCGGCGGCCGCCGAAGTCGGAGTGGGCAGAGGGGCCTACCCCCACATACTCCTGCCCCAGCCAATACTTCCTATTGTGCCGAGAGCGATAGCCCTCCTTGGCAAAGTTGGACACCTCATACTGTTCATAGCCCAGCTCCGCCAGCCGGTTCACCGCCCACAGGTACTCGTCCGCCTGGTCATCGCTGCTGACCAGGTTCAGCTCGTCCTTCCGCTGCCACAGGGGCGTCCCCTCCTCCAGGGTCAGGGCGTACATGGAGATGTGCTCCGGCTCCAGCGCCAAAATGGCCTCCACCGACTCCTGCCACGCCTCCATGGTCTGGTCAGGCAGGCCGAAGATCAAGTCCAGATTCAGATTTTTGAACCCAGCCTTCCGGATCAGCTTCACTGCCTGCTCCGCCTGCTCAAAGGTGTGCAGCCGGTTGAGCAGGGACAGCTCTTGGTCATGGGCGGACTGGACGCCCATGGAGATGCGGTTGACGCCCCCGTGGCGCAGGGTGCGCAGCAGAGAGGGGGTCACGCTGTCCGGATTCACCTCCACGGTGATCTCGCAGTCTCTGGTCAGGTGATATTCCTTATGGATGGCTTTGAACAGCTGCTTCAGGGCGCTCTCCGGCAAAATGCTGGGCGTGCCGCCGCCCAGATAGATGGTATCCAGCACATATCCCTCCGTCCGAGGCGCCAGCTCCTGCAAGTTCAGCAACAATGCCCGGATGTAATCCCGCATCCGATCCTCGCTGTTGGCCAGAGAATAAAAATCACAGTAATCGCATTTTCGCCGACAGAAGGGTATGTGGATATACAGACCCAACCTGCGTCCCCGCAGGCTGCGCATCCGTCTCCGCTGTAATTTCAGCTCTCGTTTTTGGTGCTGGCGAATTTGTTTTTTCATGGAGGTTCCTCGCTTCCAGGGTTCCTATCCCGTTCTGGTAATCTGGTAACATTATAAAGGATTATCTGGATTTTGCAACTGAAATCCTGCCAAAATTCCCGCAGAACTTGACACCTCTCCCCTTCCTGCGCTATCCTTAGTTTTGCTAACCCTGTTTCCTAATAAGGGAGGATGTCAGAACTTGTCAACGCTTACCTTTCTCATCACGCCGGAGCAGGATGGCCGCCGCCTGTCCCGTCTCCTGCGCACAGACTGCCGCTGTTCCGCCCGACTGGTCAAACAACTGAAATACCTGCCGGATGGGATCTTATTAGACGGCGCCCGTGCCTTTTTAGACCAGCGCGTGTCCGCCGGACAGAGACTCATTTTGACCCTGCCGCCTGACCCGCCCTCGGATATCGTTCCCCGTGCCGCGCCGCTGGACATCCTTTTTGAGGACGAACATCTCCTGGTGATCAACAAGCCCGCCTATGTCCCCGTTCACCCTGGTCCAGGCCACCACACAGACTCCCTGGGCAACTTTGTGACCTGGCATTATCTACAGCAAGGTGTCCATCATACCTATCGTCCAGTCAATCGCCTGGATCGTTCCACTTCCGGACTTTTGTGCGTGGCAAAAACCGGATATATCCAAGAACTTCTAAAACTGCAACTTCACACCCAGTCCTTTATTCGAATCTATACGGCGTCTTGCCACTGTTTTATGCCACTACAACAGAATTTCGTAAACGCCCCTATCGGGCGTGAAAAAGACAGTATTTTAAAGCGGGAAATTCGTTCAGACGGCGCGCCTGCACTGACCTACTTTCAGGTGCTGGCCAACCGAGCAGATCGCACGCTCCTGGCGCTGAAATTGGCCACCGGACGCACCCATCAGATCCGCGTCCACATGGCCTCCATTGGACATCCCCTGTTCGGTGATTTTCTCTACGGCCAGGAGGAGCCGGAGATCATCGGCCGAACGGCACTGCACGCCTGGCACCTCTCCTTTCTCCACCCTATCACAGGTAAAAAACTGGAGTTTACTGCACCTCCCCCTGCCGATCTGACCGCTCTCTTTCCCGATTACACCTATCCCGACCCCGCAACCCTACAATTTGGAAAGGACAACCCATGCTAATTGATTTCCACACCCACACGTTTCCCGACCCTTTGGCTGAACGGGTGGTCGATAACTTCGCCAAGATCCGTCCCATCCCCGCCCCCACTGCAAAGAATCTCCTGGCGCACGAAAAACGCGCCGGCGCTGACTGCATCGTAAACCTCCCCGTAGCCTTTCGGCCAGACACGGTGCAGAGCGTAAACGACTTTGCCTTTCATCTCCAATCCCCCACCTTTCTCACGCTGGCCGCCATCCATCCGGACAGTCCCGATGTGATGGAGCAGCTGGATGCGTTAAAGGCTCAGGGCGTCAAAGGGGTCAAGCTGCATCCGGAATTGCAGATTTTCCCCTTTGACAGCCCCAAATACCGGCCATTATACAACAAAATCGGCTCATTAGGGTTTATTACTGTCATCCACTCCGGCATCTCCTTCTCCCCCAAAGTGCCCCAGCTGACCCCCAAGGTCTTTCTGTCTATGGCAGAAGAATTTCGCGGCGCACCGGTGGTGTTGGCGCACATGGGCGGCGCCCGCATCACTGCGGAAGAACGCGCCATGGCCATGGATCAGCCCATCTATGTGGACACTTCCCTCTCCACCTTGCTCGTTCAGCCAGATGATTTTCTGCGCCAGCTGGAGGGCTTCGGCGTAGATCGAGTTCTTTTCGGCAGCGACTTCCCCTACGCCCTGCCGGAGGATATGCTGGCCTACTTGGAAGCGCTCCCCCTGACATCGGAGGAACGCCAAGCCATCTACTGCGGCAACGCCATCCGCCTGCTGGGTTGGCCGCTGTGAACGCAGAAAGCGGCTGCTGTCCCTGGACAAGCAGCCGCTTTTTTATATCAACATTTTTGTGTTTCTGTTTTGACTCCTGTCAACTGTATCCCAGCAGTCCCCGCACCGTCACTTCCCCGCTGGTCACCGTCTCTCGGCTGCCATCCGGATAACGGACAATGAGGCCGAAGTGATCGTCAATATCCTCGGCAAAGGCCACCCTGGGCTCCTGTCCTGTCCGGAGAATCTGCACCTCCTTGCCCAGGGTGATGCAGGCAGCCCGATAGCGTTCTAAATAATCCCCTTTTCCGGTCAGCCACGCAGCGTACATCCGATCGAGGCTATTGACGATTTCTGCCACCAGCGGCCCCCGTTGCACTGGCTTACCGACTCCCATAACCAAAGAACCGGCAATTTTCTGAATATTTTGGGGAAAATCTGCTGTTACTTCATTGACATTTAATCCAATTCCAGGTACAATATACTCTAGCGTGCCACACTCCCCTTCAATGGCCATCTCTGTGAGTATCCCACAGACCTTTTTTCCGGCCAGCAGAAGGTCATTGGTCCACTTAATATCCAACCGCAGCCCCGTTGCACGCTCTACCCCTTCGCAGACTGCCACTGCTACATAGGCCGTCAGGTTCAGTGCCTGCGCCGGCTCCACTGTCGGCTTCAGGAGGACACTCAGGTAGATCCCCTTGTCCTTGGGAGAGTGAAATGCCCGTCCCAAGCGACCCCGACCGCCAGTCTGACAGTTGGCTACCGCCACTGCGCCGGAGGGCAGGTTATGACTCTCCCGCTTCAAATAATTGTTGGTAGAGTCCACCTCCTGAAAACAGATCAGGGGATCTCCCAGCCGCTCCGTCCGCAGCCAGGGGCGAATCTCTCCCTCGGTGAGCAGGTCAGGGGAGGCGACCAGCCGGTACCCCTTTCGGGTAGCGGATTCGATGTGGTATCCATCCTGACGCAAACTGTTAACGGCCTTGCTGACTGCCGCCCGACTGACGCCCAGCTGCTGGCTGATGACCTCACCGGACAGATAGTCCTGCTGCTGCTTCAGCATGGCCAGTATTTCCTGTTTTCCCATTGCGTGTACCATCCTCTCTGGTGACAGATTTTGATGCTGTCCTATTCTAGCATGGACACACAGGATTGGCAATTCATCCGCCGAAAAACAGACGCACTGCCCAACTGGCAGCCACGAATCCACACAGATCCGCACACAGCGCCGCCGGAATGGCGTAGCGGGTGTTCCGGATACCGGCAGCGCCGAAGTAGACGGCGATGGTGTAAAAGGTCGTCTCCGTGCTGCCCAGCATCACCGCCGCTGTGCGGCCGATGAGGGAATCGGGGCCATAGCGCTGGATCAGCTCCGACCCCACCCCCAGGGCGCCGCTGCCGCTGATAGGGCGGATGAGCATCAGTCCCACCGTCTCCGGCGGAATGCCCAGCAGATGCAGCACCGGCGACAGCGCCTGGGCCAGCCAGTCCAGCAGGCCGGATGCCCGAAGCATATGCACCGCCGTCAGCAGCCCCACCAGGGCGGGCAGGATGCGGATCAGGATTTTCATCCCATCCACAGCGCCATCGGCCAGCCCTTGGTAGACATCCACCCGTTTTACCGTGCCCGTGATGGCCACAGCGGCCAGGATACCAGGCACCAGCATCGTAAAAAACAACGTCACATCCCTTCACCTCCACACCCGCCGGAGCACCTTGGCAGCACAGATGCCCGCTGTCACAGACAGGACAGACGCCAGCCACACGGCAGGCAAAATATCAAAGGGCGTGGCGCAGCCCGCCCCGCTGCGGACTGCCGCAACGGTGGTGGGAATGAGCTGGATGGATGCAGTGTTGCAGACGATCAACAGACACATCTCATCGGTGGCATGGTCATCCTCCCCTTGTCTCATCCGGCGCACCGCCTGGATGCCCAGAGGGGTTGCCGCATTGCCCAGCCCCAAGAGATTGGCAGACACGTTGGCAGCGATTTTTTCCATCGTCTCCGGCTGACGAGCCGCCTCCGGAAAGAGCCGCCCCAACAGCGGCCGCAGTATCCGTTCCAACCCACAGAGCAGGCCGCACCGCCGCATCACCTCCATGACCCCGCACCACAGGCACATCACCCCTGCCATGGACAGGCAGAGCTGCACGGCAGCCGCTGCGCCCTCCGTGGCCGCTGCGGACACCTGGGGCATTCGGCCGGTGGCCAGACCACAGAGGATACTGGCCGTCACCATGGCCATCCATAACACTGTCATTGCCATGCGTTCTCCCCCCTTGCTGTTGTTACCTCTATGCGTGGGCAGGGCTGGAATATGCGCGCTGCGGGACGGAACCCCCTTATGTTTTGTTCAATGCAAGCTCGATTTACCACAGCGGAAAAATCCAAAAAACACACACTCTTCCCTGCTGTGCGAGCTTGTGCTATAAAGAAAGGAGCCCCCTTATGAAATCGACCGGTATCGTTCGTAAAGTTGACGAATTGGGACGCATCGTCCTTCCTATCGAATTGCGCAGAACCCTCGACATCGTCGAGAAAGACGCACTGGAAATCTATGTTGATGGTTCTTCTATCATCCTGAAGAAGTATCAGCCCTCCTGCATCTTCTGCGGTGACGCAAAAGACATCATCCACTACAAGGACAAGAACATTTGCAGCGCTTGTCTGCAGCAGCTTCAGGAGCTTTAATCGCAAAACCTATCTCACTTTTTCTACATGATACAAACCAAAACGCCGCCTGTTTTCACAACAGACGGCGTTTTTTTAATTCTAGAAAATGCAGGCACTCTGATTTCCTACGCTCAATTTACCAGACTTTTTTGATACAGCTCATTTTTGCCCAGTCCTGTCTCCGCCGCCACACGCTTGGCCGCTTCCTTCCGAGACAGTTTTTCCGCTTCCATCAGCTGCACCATCCGTTCCACCCCCGCTTCCAGGGTTATCTGCTCCGGCGCTTGGTGGGGTGCGCCTTCCACCACCAGCACGAATTCGCCCTTAGGCGGGTTGGCACGATAATAGTCCACCGCTTCCCCCAGAGTGGTGCGCCGCACCTCCTCGTGGAGCTTGGTCAGCTCCCGACAGAGGGAGATGCGCCGGTCAGCGCCAAAGGCATCCTGTAAATCCCCCAGGGTGGCGGAGAGCTTATGGGGGGCTTCGTAGAAGATCATGGTACGCTCCTCCGCCGCCAGGGACTGCAAATGCGTCCGGCGGTTTTTTTTGTTCATCGCCAAAAAGCCCTCGAAGGTAAACCGTCCGGTAGGCAGTCCGGACACCGCCAGGGCGGTGACAAGGGCGCAGGGGCCGGGGATGGCCACCACGGGAATATCCGCCTGGGCGCAGCTCTGCACCAGCAGCTCACCTGGGTCGCTGATGGCCGGTGTGCCGGCATCTGTGACCAGCGCACAGCTCTCACCGGCCATGAGACGCCCTAAAATGGCCTCTCCGCTGGTTTCCGCATTGTGCCGGTAATAACTAACCATCGGTTTTTTGATGCCCAAATGGTTCAAAATCTTCACCGAGATCCTTGTGTCCTCTGCGGCGATGAAATCCACCTCCGCCAGGGTGTCCATGACCCGTTGGGACAGGTCGCCCAGGTTGCCGATGGGGGTGGGCACCAGATATAAAGTTCCTGCCAAAACTCACACGTCCTTTCTCAATCCCGCGAGCATTTTTCCGCATCAATGGCCAGCACCACCATCAGCGACAGCAGCGCATCCTCCGGACGCTCCACATCGATCACATAGGTGTCCGTCCAGTGCAGGATCTCCTTGGTGATGGTGGCCACCAGCCGACCGCTGCCGTCCAGAATCCGGTAGTCCCACTCCAGGAACCGCCCCTCCACATACCATCCGTTGCAATCCAGGGTGAACCTGGGGCGCAGGAAGGTGAACTCCTTCCGGATGCAGCCCACATAGGTATCTTCCAGATAGATCTCAAATTTGGGCAGGAAGGTCAGCACTTTTTCTTGCAGGGTGGCGACTTCATTGCCCATGGCGTCATGAATCTCCAGATGGTGCCCAAAGGAGAGCTTGCCCTCCACCGTGTAGACGGCAGTGCCAGTCTCGTCATAGATGTCATAGCTGTCAAACCAGGAAAAAAAGCGCTGTTTAAAGAGCAGTTTCATGGAGGATCTCCTTTCTCCATTGGGCGTTGAATTGGTTGACGAACAGGGTGGGCAAGACCTTCAGCCCCGGCCGTCCCATCCGCACCCCCTCCACCAGGACGATCTTAGGCGGATGGGCAGGGGAATGCTGCACCAGCTGGAGCCGCTTGGGTGCTATTCCACTGCCCTCTAAGGCGGAAAACAGGGTCGCCAGCCGCTCTGCCCGATAACAGAGAGCAAAGCGCCCTCCCGGATGGAGCAGCCAGCCAGCAGCCGCACACAGCCCCTCCACCGTACACGCTGCCTCGCTACGAGCAGTCTTGCGGGCGCCTTCGGCGGTCTTGCCGGTGTTGGGAGCGAAATAAGGAGGATTGGAGATGACCAGGTCGTAACCGCCGGGGCGGGGCGCCCACTGGCGGCAGTGGTTCAGGTCGCCCTGGCGGATGGTGCCGGTCAGGCCGTTGGCGGTCAGGTTGTAAGCGGCCAGCTCCGCCGACTCCGGCACGATGTCGATGCCGTCCAGGGTCAGCTCCTTCTGCCGCTGTGCCAGCAGCACCCCCAGCACCCCCACGCCGCAGCCCAGATCCAAGACCTTCTCCCGCCGGTGGAGGGTGGCAAACTGCGCCAGCAACTTGGAATCGGTGCCCAGCTTGGGCAAGTCATTCCGCTGGTGCAGCTGATACTGCTCCAACTGCTCCACGCTGTCCCATTGAACCATACGGCACGCCCCCTTTTTGACTGCTCTCATTATGTCAGCCATTCGCTTTTTTGTAAAGATTTTTGCGCAAAGATGTCCGAATCAGGACTCGATGACCTGCTTTCCCGTCATATGCTCCGGCGTCAGTGCCAGGCAGCGGACGTGGGCACCGGACTTTTCCCATTCTCCCTGGGCATAGGCCGGATCATCGTTGAATTTGGCGCAGAGATTTCTGCAAATTTCCTCGGTTTTTTGCGCATCCTCCACCGGATGGATGCGGCCAAAGACGATGACGCTTTTGATATTCAGCGCCCACTCCCCTTCCCGCCGGAAGCCTTGGTCGTACACGCAGAAGGACGCCTTGTCACAGCGCCGGATGGCGTCGATCTTGTGTCCGCTCTTGGCGCCGTGGAAGTAGATCTTTCCGTCCGCCTCGCAGTACCAATAACTGATGGGCAGTCCGTAAGGATACCCGTCCTCCCCCATCAGGGACAGGACGCCGCGGGGTTCTTGTTTCAGCAGCTCCACGCACGCCTGCTGGGTCAGCTGCTGCTTCCATCTTCTCATTGCTGGGAACATATTTTTCTCCTTTCCCGAAAGAAAAGCGGTGTGGCACATAATCCACCACGCCGCTCTAACTTCGACTAGTTGTAGTTTTTATCGACAAGTAATATAAAGTCTCACAGAGTTCCGTCATCTCAGATGACGGAATAAAGTGCAATCTGAAAAAACTGGCGACATGCGCGTCAGTTTTTTCTCTTCTCAGACTGGTAAGTGTGCGAACGCAGTGAGTGCATGCACCAGTCTGCAATCCTCGCTAAAATGCTTGCATTTTAGCGAAAGCGGTGTGGCAGATGCCACACCGCTTTGTTGTCAGAATAAACTTATTCTTCCTGCATTGCCTTTGCTTCGTCAATGGCCTTCTGCTGTGCAGCGGGAGGACAATCTTCATACCGGACAAAGTGGAAGGTGAAGGAGCCACGGCTCTGGGTCATTGCGCGCAGTTCGATGGCATAGTTGCTCATTTCAGCCATGGGAACTTCAGCGGTGATGATCTGGTCGCCGTCCTTGGTGGGATCCATGCCCATAACACGGCCACGGCGCTTGTTCAGGTCGCCCATAACATCGCCCATGTAGCTGTCAGGCACAGTGACCTTCAGCTCGCCAACCGGTTCCATCAGGACGGGGCTTGCTTCGGGCAGAGCAGCCTTGTAAGCCAGCTGTGCTGCGGTCTTGAAGGCGATTTCGGAGGAGTCGACGGGATGATAGGAGCCATCATAGAGGACTGCCTTCAGGTTCACAACGGGATAACCTGCCAGGACGCCGTGCAGGCAAGCCTCACGCAGACCCTTTTCCACAGCGGGGAAGTAGTTGCGGGGCACGCTGCCGCCAAAGACTTCCTCAGCGAATACCATTTCTTCTTCGTCACACGGTTCGAACCGCACCCAGACATCGCCGTACTGGCCGCTGCCGCCGGTCTGCTTCTTGAACTTGCCCTGCTTTTCCACCGTCTTGCGAATCTTTTCACGATAAGGCACACGAGCGGTATCCAGGACTGCTTCCACGCTGAAGCGGCTCTTGAGCTTGGAGACCAGGACATCCAGCTGGATGTCGCCTGCGCCGGCGACGACCATCTGATGGGTCTCTGCGTTGTTGGTGACGGAGAAGGAGGGATCTTCTTCGTTCAGACGGTTCAGGCCGATGCCGATCTTATCTTCCTGGCCACGGGTCTTAGGAGCGATGGCCTTGGAGAAAACGGGTTCTGCGAAGGGGATGGGGTTCAGAGCCACGCCCTTGGCGCTGATGGTGTCGTTGGTCTTGAGCTTGTCCATCTTTGCGATGGCGCCGATGTCGCCGGTGGCGATGCTCTTGACTTCCTCGATGGACTTCTTGCCCCGCATGATATACATACGGCCCATCTTTTCGCTGTCGCCGGTACGGCTGTTGGTCAGCGGTGCATCGCCGGTCAGGGGGCCGTTGATGACCTTGACATAGGAGTACTTGCCATACTGGTCGGAGACGGTCTTGAACACGAAGGCCACAGTATCGCCGTCGCCTACGGTCAGCTCGATGGGCTCGCCGTCTGCGTCAGTGCCTGCCACGGGCAGACCTTCGGCGGGGTTGGGAACCAGGTCAATGACAGCCTTCAGGAAGGTTTCCGTGCCCAGGCCGGAGAAAGCGCTGCCGCAGAACACGGGGATCAGGGAGCCTTCCTTAACGCCGGCGCGCAGGCCAGCGGCCACTTCTTCTGCGGTGAATTCTTCGCCCTCGAAGAACTTTTCCATCAGTTCTTCGCTGGTCTCCGCCACGTTCTCCATCAGAGCCATGTAGGATTCTTCCACAGCGTCGGCAGCGTCAGCGGGGACGTCCTCTGCCACGGTCTTGTTCTTGTTCATGGTGTAGGCCTTCTTGCCCACCACGTCGATAACGCCGGCGACCTTTTCCCCTTCAAACTTGGGGATGACCAGAGGCGTGACGGCGTTGCCGAACTTCTCCTGGAGCTTTGCCACGACAGCGTTGAAGTCACCGTTGTCTTCGTCGGTCTTGGAGACGTAAATCAGGCAGGGCAGATTCCGCGCCTTGATCTCCTTGTAAGCGCGCTCTGCGCCCACGGAGATATCGCCCTTTGCGGGCAGAACGATGACGGCAGCGTCAGCCACCTGCAGGGCGGCCAGGACGTCACCGTTAAAGTCGAAGTTGCCCGGAGTATCCAGCACGTTGATCTTGCAGCCGCCGAACTCCACCGGAGCCAGAGCGGTAGCAATGGTGATCTGACGCTTGATTTCTTCGGGATCATAGTCACAGACTGTGTTGCCGTCCGCGGTCTTGCCCAGGCGGTCAGTGGCACCAGTCAGATACAGCATACTTTCAGCAAGCATGGTTTTGCCCACACCGGAGTGACCCAGCAGGCAGATGTTACGGATATTCGCGGCGGAATAGCTCATATTACATTCTCTCCTTAAACCTGTTTTCAGCATCTCAGACAGTTACGTCTGCTAATACGCATGATTCTTGTGCTATTATACTGCATTTTCTACCGATTGACAATGGTATTTTCTCAATCTTTCGGCATTTATTCTGAAATTTGCCGGTTACACCTGCCCCAGAATGACCGCTTTGACGGTATCAAAGGAGTCCGCCTCCCAGGTGGGGCGGATGCCGGTGTCATTGGGCTTATGCTTGGGATTATACCAAATGGTGTCCAGATGGCCGTTGACGCCGCCCTGGATATCCGAGGAAAGGCCATCTCCCACGATGACCGTCCTGTGCCAGCGCTCCCAGGTCATGTGCAAATCCTTGTAGACCAGCTCAAAATAGGCCCGCTCCGGCTTCCGAACCCCCATGACGCCGGAGATATACATTTTCCTGATGTACTGCCGGATGGGTGAGCGCTCCAGCCGCCCCTCCTGGGCTTCCTTGATGCCGTTGGTGACGATGTACTGCTGGCAATAGGGCGCCAGCGCCTTGCACAGCGCCTCCGCCCCCGGCAGCAGGATGCTGTTGCGCCCCAGGGCTTCGATGTACTGTCCATTGAGCTGGTTGGCGTCCAGATTTGTCAGCCCCAGGGCTTCTGTAAAGCTCCGGAACCGGACATATTCCAGCTCCTCCAAGGAGATCTCCCCCTTGTCGAACCGCGCCCACAGCTGGTCGTTGAGATGCACATAGGTTCGGAGATTCTCCTCCGTCTCCGCAATGCCATTGGCACGGTACACCTCTCCCAACGCCAGGCGCTGGGACTGATCGAAGTCGAATAAGGTGCGGTCGGCGTCAAATAAGATCACGTCATAGCGTTGTTTCATGTCAGTTCCTCCTGAACCCTTGCCGCCCTCTGTTCCCTATGGTACACTAGAGCCACGAAAGAACGAGGAGCGTGTATGTTATGTCTCAAACGGTACTCATCACCGGCGCCAGTCGTGGCATCGGGGCGGAGACTGCCCGCCGTTTTGCCGCCGGCGGTTATCAGGTCGCCGTCAACTATTTTCAGTCCAAGGACGCCGCCTTCGCCCTCTGTGACGAGATTGGAAACGGGGCGTTTCCGGTCTGCGGGGACGTGTCCGATCCCGCCCAAGTCAGCGCCATGGCGGACACAGTTTTGGAACGGTTCGGCCATCTGGATGTGCTGGTGTGCAACGCCGGCATCAGCCTGCCGGGGATGCTCCTCCAGGACGTGACCGACCAGCAGTGGTCGGAGGTGCTGTCGGTGGATGCCAGCGGGGTATTCTATGCCGTCCGAGCGGTGCTGCCCCATATGCTCCACCAGCACGCCGGACGTATCGTCACCATCTCCTCCATGTGGGGGCAGGTGGGCGGCGCCTGTGAGGTGGCCTACTCTGCCGCCAAAGGAGCGGTCATCGCCTTCACCAAGGCGCTGGCGAAGGAGGTGGCGCCCTCCGGCATCCTGGTCAACTGCGTGGCTCCCGGCGTCATCGACACGGATATGCTCTCCATGGCGCCGCCGGAAGCCCGTGCCATGCTGGAGGAGGAGACGCCCATCGGCCGGCTGGGACAGCCGTCTGACATTGCTGAGGCGGTGTTCTATCTGGCCTCTCCGGCGTCCCGCTTTTTGACCGGACAGGTCATCGCCCCCAACGGCGGGCTTATCATTTAAATCTAACTGGTTCTACTAGAACGCCACGCCTTTCGGCGTGGCGTTTTGCTGTTTGCGTTCTTAGAATTTATCCACCGTAACAGAGATCAGCAGATTGGGCACCAGCCACAGCAGCAGGAACAGCAGCATATTCAAGGAGCTAAGGGACAAAAATGCCCCGATAAAGGTCAGATAGAAGGCCAGCACCAAGCCCACCACAGAAGCCAGGATGGACAGGATGTTGTTCAGCCGCACCACCATCCGCAGGCGGCGGGCGCCGATGATGGCTTCGGTGAAGGGGCCCAGCCCGTCCCGACGAACCAGCGCGCCTAAAATCGGGTTGTGCGCCTGTCCCGGGTCGGACAGCTCGTAGCGGCGCTTGATCTCCGGATACTCCATCTTGTTGGTGGGCAGCTGGAACCGCCGGTGGAGCATGGCCGGAGTGATGTTGAAATCTCTCGTCACCAGCACCGGCTTCACCCCCGCTCGAATGAGGGACTGGAGGGCGCTGCGGATCTTGCGAGGCTGCTCGTATTTCAGGGAGAAGATGGCCTGCAACTGGCCGTTGATGGCGCAGAAGATGGCCTCTTTCACATATTCCCCCTGCTGAAGGGGGATGTGCATGACGGTCATGAATCCGGCGGTGCCGATCATGACCTGCTCCCCACGGATGGTGGCCACCAGGCCGCCGGCTTCATGGTAGTGCATAGAGTCCACCCGACGGAAGAAGCCGCCCTGGATATGTACCAGGTCGCTGAACAGCTTGGTCAGCCCGCTGCCCGACGCCTGGATCATGGAGGCGGTGCAGCCGGTGACCCGTTCCAGAGGGGTGCCGTTGAAGGTCTTGATGCCCTGGGACTTGACGCTGCCCACGGGGAACAGGTCGTCATCCTTGAGCAAAATATTGGCGTCCCCTTCCATGGACAGCACCCCGTCCCAACCGGCCAGAGCCACGGTGCCGCTGAGCCGTTTGGTCAGGCGCAGGAAGGGCTGGCTGTAGACCAGCATCCCCGCCAGGGGAGCCGCAGCGGTGAAGACCACGGACAAACACCAGAAAATGCGTTCCGGATGCAGCCGTCCCACCGAGGTGATGAGGGCAAAGAGAACGGCGGCGATAAACACCAGAGGCACGGCCACCTGCTGGATGCGCTGGGCGCCGTCTGGGCTTTGAATCTGGGCGCCGAACTGCTCCGCCGTGCCTGACTCCTTGGAAAAGGCGCTGCGCCCCTCCCACTTGTCGCTGTCCAAGGTCACCCGATAGGGGGAGGAGGAGAGACTGGCTGTCTCACAGGCTTTGGCCAGTCCCTTCTTCCGGTCATACACCCCCCACAGGCAGGCCAGAATCGAGCAGGACGCCAGAGCCGAGAAGGGCAGCAATCCTTCCCGTCCTACCAGGCAATACCAAATGTTGTCCAGCAGCGTGGCTGCCACGCCGCAGACCGTCAAGGTGTGTGCCCCGATGCGTCCCCGTTTGGGTGCGGTGATGCCCAGCCAGAGCACGTCCAATCCCAGCAGGCAGGCTACGCCCATGCCCCACAGTAAAATCCCAGCGGTGACCTTGGTCTCCACCTGGAAAAACTGGGGCAGGGGCAGGGTTCCGTCTGCGGCGATGGTCAGGTAGAGCAGCACCACACACAGGATAAGCAGGGTACGGATGCGGAATTTCATCTTGCTCAGCCCCTTGCTGTACCGCTTGGCCAGCTCGCTGGGGGGAATATCCTCCTCCGGCTTGATGAGGCGGCGGGGCTTGCGCTCCTTGCGCCACTTTTTCCGCCGGACAGGTTGTTCTTCGTCGGTGGCGGGAATATACTTCTCTTGCAGTTCTTCCTCCGGATCCAGCGGCTCGGACTGCTCGTACATCCCATCGGCATAGTGCAGCGCTTTCTCGGTCACCCGCCCCATCACATCTCGGAAGGGCTTGAGCTTGGAGACAGGCATCTGGATGACGTTGTCCTGCTCTCCCTCCTCCGATGGCTCTTGCGACTTGGGGATGAGGGTGCGCTTCCAATTCCGGACGGTGGCTTCCACCGCCTTTTTTCGCCGCACCTTTCTGCGCGCTTTCTCCTGCTGCGCCTCTTGGTGGGCACGAACCTTGCGCATCTGCGCCGCCCGTTCCTCCTGCTTGCGCAGGGTTTCCTCGCTGTAGGTGTCCCCCAGGGCGGAGGTCACCTGCTCCTGAATGAACCGCTCCGTCTCCTCCTGTTCCCCTTCGGCATCCGCCTCCGGCACAGAGATCGCCTCCGGTTCCCCTTCCGCTGTCTCCTCCGGTTCCGGCGCATCCTCCCCTTGGCCTGCGGCTTGGTCTGCTTCCGGCTCCGGCGTCTCCCCGTTCTCCTGGGTCGGCGGGGTATACTGCTCCTCCAGCGCTTCCTCTAAAATTTCTTCCAGATCATATTGCGTCTCCTCCGGCTGGGGGATCCGCTTTGTCTCCTGCTCTGGCTCCGCCGCAGGAACATCTTTTCTCGTTTCGTCCTTCATGGCTCTCCTCAATCGGTGTTCTGCCCTCAGTTCAGCCGCTGGCGCACTGCTTCATAGAGCAGGATGGCCGCTGCTGCCGAGGCGTTCAGGGAATTGATCTTCCCTTTCATGGGGATACTGACAGTAAAATCACAGGTCTCTGCCACCAAGCGGCTCATGCCGCTGCCTTCGCTGCCGATGACGATGGCGGCAGGGCCTTTCAAATCCGCTTCATACAGAGATGTGGTTCCGTTCATCTCCGCGCCGAAGATCCACACCCCCCGCTTTTGCAGCTCCTTCATCAGCGCCGTCAGGTTGGGCACCCGTGCCACCGGAATGTGGGACACGGCACCGGCGGAGGTCTTGGCCACGATGGCGGTCAGACCGGCGCTGCGGCGCTTGGGGATAACCACCCCATGGGCGCCGGCACACTCGGCGGTCCGGATGACCGCCCCCAGGTTGTGGGGGTCGGACAGCTCGTCGCAGAGGACGATCAGGGGCGCTTCCCCCTGTTCCTCCGCTCGCCGGAAGATGTCCTCGATAGAGGCGTATTCCCGAACAGCGGCCACGGCGATAACCCCCTGATGGGCGTGGGTACGGGACATCTCGTCCAGCTTCCGCCGGTCGGCGTTGACCACCACCACGCCGTTGGCTCGGGCAGTGTTGGCGATGTGACCCAGGGCGCTGTCTGTATCTCCCTTGGCCAAATAAATTTTATCAATGGCGGTACCGGCACGCAGTGCCTCGATGACCGCGTTGCGTCCTTCAATGACGCCATCCGCTTCGGCGTCCCGCTGAGGCGGGCGTTTGCGGTATTCTTTCATCGTTTCTTCAACTCACTTTATCAGGTTCCGCTGGCATCCGCCAGCGTATGGATGGATACACATAGAGATTATTATAACATAAAAAACCACGCAGAAAAAGCACTAGGCTTCCTGTTTTTCCCGCTGTTTTTTACAGTTTATTCACCATCCGTTCCTTGTATTTGTCTAACCCGTATGTTAAGATTAGAAACACATTATGGATTCATCCTCTGGAAGAAGGGATTGCCTTTGAAATTAAACAACAATAATAAAAAGAATTCCGGCGGCAAGAAGAACTCCCCCAATATCATGGGGCTGATCTCCTTGGTGGTCTGGGCACTGATCATCACCGCCCTGATCAACTACTTTTTCTCCATCGCCTCCACCGCCAACGCAGTCGAGGTGAAATTCAGCGATTTCATCTCCCTGGTCAAAGAGGAGAAGGTGGAGGAGGTAAAGCTGGAGAGCAACAAGTACACCTTCACCTTGAAAAAGGAGGCGCAGCAGGGCTGGCTGAAGGAGTATTACGCTGAGGACAAGGACGTAGACCCGACCAAAGCGGAGATGCCCACCCTTTACACCGCCCCCCTGAACTACACTGACCTGGCGCTGCTGTTCGACCAACACAAGGTGGCCTACTACACCCCCTATCAATCGGACAGCGCCATCACCAATTTCCTCCTGACCTATCTCTTGCCCATGGCGGTCATGGTGGTGGCCATGATCTTCCTCTTTCGGATGCTGGGCTCCAAGATGGGCGGCGGACTGGGCAGCGTGGGCAAGTCCAACGCCAAGATGTATGTGGAAAAGTCCACCGGCGTCACCTTCCGTGACGTAGCCGGTCAGGACGAGGCCAAGGAGTCCCTGGAGGAGATCATCGACTTCCTCCACAATCCGGACAAATACACCGCCATCGGCGCAAAGCTCCCCAAGGGCGCCCTGCTGGTGGGCAGCCCCGGTACCGGCAAGACCTTGCTTGCCAAGGCGGTAGCAGGGGAGGCAAAGGTGCCTTTCTTCTCCATCTCCGGCTCGGACTTTGTGGAGATGTTCGTGGGTGTCGGCGCCAGCCGTGTCCGCGACCTGTTCAAGGAAGCGTCCAAAATGGCTCCCTGCATCATCTTCATCGACGAGATCGACACCATCGGCAAAAGCCGTGACAACCGCATGGGCGGCAACGACGAACGGGAACAGACCCTGAACCAGCTGCTGGCTGAGTTGGACGGCTTCGACCCCTCCAAGGGCGTCATCGTCCTGGGCGCCACCAACCGTCCGGAAGTGCTGGATAAGGCGCTGCTCCGCCCTGGCCGGTTTGACCGGCGCATCATCGTGGACCGGCCCAACCTGGCCGGCCGTATGGCACCCCTTCAAATTCATACCCAAAACATCCGGCGGGCGGAGGACGTAGACCTGAACAAGATCGCCCAGGCCACCGCCGGCTGCGTGGGCGCAGATCTGGCCAACCTGGTCAACGAGGCCGCCCTCCGTGCCGTCCGTATGGGGCGCAAGGCGGTCAATCAGAACGACCTGCTCACCTCCTTTGAAGTGGTCATCGCCGGTACCGAAAAGAAGGGCACCGTGCTCACCGAACAGGAGAAGAAGCTCATCGCCTACCACGAGGTAGGCCACGCCCTCATCGCCGCCCGTCAGAAGGGCACGGAGCCGGTGAGCAAGATCACCATCGTCCCCCACACCCAGGGCGCCCTGGGCTACACCATGCAGACGCCGGAGGAGGAGAAGTTCCTCAACAGCAAGGAAGAACTTTTCAGCCGCATCCGCATCCTGCTGGGTGGCCGTGCGGCGGAAGAAGTGGTTTTCCACACCGCCACCACCGGCGCCAGCAACGACATCGAGCGCGCCACTGACCTGGCACGGAAGATGGTCACCATGTTCGGCATGAGCGACACCTTTGGCATCATGGGTCTGGCCACCGTAAAGAGCCAGTACCTGGACGGCGCTTACGGCTTGGACTGCGCCCAGGACACCGCTGCCCTGGCAGATCGGGAGATTCAAAAGATCCTGAACCAGTGCTTCCTGGACGCCAAGAATATGCTGCTCACCGACCGAGAGATGCTGGACAAAATTGCCTCCTATCTGCTCAAGAAGGAGACCATCACCGGTCAGGAGATGATGGCCATTATCGAAGGCCGTGATCCGGCTCTGGTGGACAATTATGGCACCAACCCCAACGCTCGACTGGAAAATTGTGCCCAGCCCAAGGCGGACGCCAGCGGTGTGGAGCCGCCGGCACGGCACATCCGGATGATGGATCAGCTGCCCCTTCCGGAGGACAAAACGGACACGCCAGATCATTCGGACGATCCATTTTCCGATCACTCTATTCCTGATGATTCTGATTTCGACGATTTTGACGATCTGTGATCACAAGAACCACCACAAAATTCGTGGTGGTTCTTCTTGCCTTTGCCGGAAAAAACTCGTATAATAGCTCTAACACTATGCCGTATTATCACTATAAATAAATAAATAAAAAAAGAAAGGAACGGGGCGTGCTCCGTAGGTAGTTTGCCATGTTGATTCGTCAGTTTTTCGCCCAAAAAAAGTGTGTCCTCTCCCTGGAAGTCTTCCCGCCTAAGACGGAACCGGGCTGGGAAAAGCTCCAGCACCTGCTGCGGGAGGCCAAGAAGATGGATCCGTCCTTTATCAGCATCACCTGTAGTGCCGGCGGCAGCGGTACCGCTGGCATCCCCACCTCCCAGGTGGCCGCCTTTGTGAAGAACGAGGTGCAGATCGAGCCCCTGACCCACATCACCTGCGTGGGCAGCAGCGAGGCCGATCTGAACGACAACCTCCAGCACCTGATGGCCTCCGGCATCCGGAACATCATGTGCCTGCGGGGGGACATCAACCCAGAGCTGCCCCTGCACAAGGACTTCCTCCACGCCAGCGACCTGGCCGCCTATATCCAGAAACACTATGGCTGCTTTGGCCTCTCTGGCGCCTGTTATCCCCAGCATCATCCAGAAGCGGCCAGCCTGCTGGAGGACGTGCAGAACCTGAAGATCAAAGAGGAAGCCGGCGTCACCCACCTGGTCTCCCAGCTTTTCTTTGACAACACCTATTACTATCGCTTCACCAACCTGGCTCGGAAGATCGGCGTCACCTCCCCCATCTCGGTAGGCGTCATGCCCATCGCCAAGAAGGTTCACATCAAGAATGTGGTTCAGCTCTCCGGCGCCACCATCCCCACCCGCTTCGGCGCTCTGCTGAACAAGTGGCAGGACGATCCGGACGGTCTGTTCAAGGCTGGCACCGACTACGCCATCGAACAATGTCGGGACATGATGGAGTGCGGCGCCGACGGCATCCACATCTACGCCATGAACAACCTGGACGTGGTCTCTCGGGTCTACGAGGGCATCAAGGATCTGCTGTAAAAAACAACGCTCGCCGGACAACCCCTCCGGCACTCCGTGCCACCTCCCCTTGCACAGGGGAGGCTGAGAGATTTTGCAGTGTGCCACCTCCCCTTGCACAGGGGAGGCTGGGAGATTTTGCTGCGTGCCACCTCCACCTACATAAGAGAGAGTTCCAGGTTTTGTAAAATCATTTCTTTGGAGGACACGCTCAATGGCTCCCTTGTGTAAAGGGAGCTGTCAGCCGCAATGGCTGACTGAGGGATTGTCCGCCCCAGCACAACCGAAATATAGACCAAAAAACATCCTCCGTATCGTCATACGGAGGATGTTCTTCGATTCAGCTTGACCACACCGGTCATGACCAGAGCAAACAGGATAAAGAATAGAGCACCCGCCACCCCGATGATGAGGTTTGGCACGCTGGGCGACAGGACATGGTTGGAATGCTCCGGCGCGGCGGGGTCGTACTTGACCAGAAAGGTGGTGCCCACCTGCTTGGTGCTGTCTACCGTGCCATAGATCTCCCCAGCATAGACGGTTCCATCGACGGTGTACCGATAATCCACATCATACACCATCTTTCTGCCAGACCGGATGCCGCTGCGCTCCCACCGCTGCTCCACCGCCACCACTGTGGCAGTCTCCATCGGCCAATCCACCTGGCGGCAGCATTCCACATAAAACTGGATGCTCTGCATCATAAAATACAGTCCCACCACCGCAAACAGGATGCCGACGCCTTTCCAAATCAGCGACCGGTTCATTCAAACTGTTCCGGATCGTAATTCACCTTGCGTTTTTCTGGAAGCGGAGGCGCCGCCTGCTCCGGCACGTCTGGCTTCTGCTGGGGCTGCCAATCCTGCTGCCCTTGCGTCTCCTTCAAATAACGGTAAAACTCCGTCAAAGCAGCCTGATAATAGGGTTTGACATAGAGCAACAGCAGGCCAAAGGTCAGGAAGGACAGCAAGAACCAGCCAAAAAAGCTCAGCTGGAGGAGGAACAGCTCCCCCTTGTGCCCCCGCATCATCTCCTGGCTGGCGTCGATAGCCTCTCGACCGGTGTATTCCGGATGGTCACACAGGATATAATAGACCTGGGAATAGGCCAGCGCCTTGACGATGCCAGGGATGACAAAGAGCAGCGACCACAGGAAGGTGAAGATCGTGGACAAGAATCCGGCAAAGAAGGTGTTGACAAAGTTCTGAAAAGGCTGGAACAAGTCGCCAATTTCCGCCGGTTCTCGGTAGGATAATTTCAAATAGATCAGCGCCACCCCAGTTTCCAACGTCCCCATGATGATCAGCTTCCCGATCACCATGACCCCTGTTGCCGCTGATAACAGCATCCAGTTGAGCAGCAGGACTAGAATGGCAGTCCCCCAGTTGCCCCGCAGGTTCTCTTTGGCATTGGCCTTGATACTCGCTCTTGGCATAGTAACACACTCCTTCTCCCTCATCGGTTCTTTTCTTTTTCATCTATTTTACTCGAGCGCCGCCTTCTGCGCAAGGTCTATTCCACAGAGCAATCTTTTTTTGCTCGTTTTTTCGCACTTTTTCACCTTATTTGCTATCTTTTCTTTTGTTTTCGCCTTCAATTTCTTCACTTTCCCGCTTTTCATTAGCACTCACTTCAAAAGAGTGCTAAAAATTCATATTTTGTTCATGACTTGTTCATTGTTGTGCTCTATATTATGAGCAGATGAAAAGAGAACCTAAGGTTCAAGAAACCGGGTTCAGAAAGGAAGCATTTATGATGATGTACAGCATGACCCCCTTTGGACGCAACAACAGCCTGTCCAACTTTTTTGACAACTTTGACCGCCACTTTTTCAGTGACATGAACACCCCCAAGTTCGACTCTTTCCGCACCGATATTCGTGAGGAAGGCGACCACTATGTGCTGGACGCTGACCTGCCTGGCTTTGACCGGGAGGACATTCATCTGGAGCTTCAGGGCGATGTTCTGACCATCACCGCACAGCACAACAACGAGAAGGAGGACAAGGACGAGGAAGGCAAGTATCTCTGCCGCGAACGTTCCACCAGCTCCTTCACCAGAAGTTTCGATGTCTCCGGCATCGACACGGAGAAGATCACCGCCGCCTATGACAAGGGCGTGCTGACCTTGACTCTGCCCAAGCAGACAGAAGAAGTTCCTGCCAGCCGCAGGATTGAGATCCAGTAAGACACCAAAATACAAGCATTTTGGTAAGGTTGCAGCCTGGTGGATACACCGACTGCCTTGGCACGCTCACCGTTCCGGAAACGTGCGCCTGACATTGTCTGAAGCAGGGGACGGATTCCGTCCCCTGTTCCACATTTCCATTTGATGGACCCTACTCCGAAAAGGAGGTTTTGATATGAACCAAAAAAACTTCACCCAGAAATCCCAGGAAGCCATCCAGGCTGCTCAGATGCTCTCCCGTGAATATGGCAACCCTCAGATTGAGCAGGCACATCTGCTCTACGCCCTGCTGGATCAGGAGAGCGGCCTGATCCCCCAGCTGGTCACCAGCATGGGGCCTGACCCCGCCAGCCTGAAAGCCGCCGTCAAGGCGGAGCTGCAGCGGATGCCCAAGGTGGGCGGCGCTGGACGGGAGGCGGACAAGGTCTACATCTCCCGTGACATGGATCGTGCCTTGACCCGTGCCGATGAGATCGCCGGTGAGATGAAGGACGAGTTCCTGTCTGTGGAACATCTGTTCCTCGGCCTCATCGACGCCGCTGACCCCACCCTGAAAAAGCTGTTCCAGACCTATCACATCACCAAGGAAGCCGCTCTGAACTCCCTGTCTCAGGTGCGTGGCAACCAGCGTGTGACCTCGGACAATCCGGAGGAGACCTATGACGCCCTGAAAAAGTACGGCTTCGACCTGGTGGAACGGGCAAAGCAGAATAAGCTGGATCCGGTCATCGGTCGAGATGATGAGATCCGGAATGTCATCCGCATCCTGTCCCGTAAGACCAAAAATAACCCTGTGCTCATCGGTGAACCCGGCGTGGGCAAGACCGCCGTGGTAGAAGGTCTGGCACAGCGTATCGTTCGGGGCGATGTGCCCAAGAGCCTCCAGGATAAGACCATCTTCTCCCTGGATATGGGCGCTCTGGTGGCAGGCGCCAAGTACCGCGGCGAATTCGAGGAACGTCTGAAGGCCGTTCTGAACGAAGTCCGCAAGAGCGAAGGCAAAATTTTGCTTTTCATCGATGAACTGCACACCATCGTGGGCGCCGGCAAGACCGAAGGCTCCATGGACGCCGGCAACCTGCTGAAACCCATGCTGGCTCGTGGTGAGCTGCACTGCATCGGCGCCACCACTCTGAACGAATACCGTCAGTATATCGAAAAGGACGCCGCTCTGGAACGTCGTTTCCAGCCCGTCATGGTGGCAGAACCCACTGTGGAGGACACCATTGCCATCCTCCGTGGCCTGAAAGAGCGGTATGAAGTGTACCACGGCGTCAAAATCCACGACAGCGCCATCATCGCCGCTGCCACCCTGTCCAACCGGTACATCACCGACCGGTTCCTGCCGGACAAGGCCATTGACCTGGTGGACGAAGCCTGCGCTATGGTGCGTACCGAGATGGACTCTATGCCCACCGAATTGGATGTCATTTCCCGTAAGATCATCCAGCACGAGATTGAAGAAGCTGCCCTCCAGAAGGAAGACGACCAGCTGAGCAAGGAACGTCTGGCGACCATCGAGAAGGAACTGTCCGATATGCGGGAGGAGTTCAACGCCAAGAAGGCTCAGTGGGAGAATGAAAAGAACGCCATTGAAAAGGTGCAGAAGATCCGTGAGGACATCGAAGCAGCCAACGCCCAGATGGAACAGGCGGAACGGGAATACAACCTGGAAAAGGCCGCCGAGCTGAAATACGGCAAGCTGCCTGAGCTGAAAAAGCAGTTGGCGGAGGAAGAAAACATCGCCAACGAGGGCAAGAAGCGCAGCCTGCTCCGTGACCGTGTTACCGATGGAGAGATCGCCCTCATCATCGAACGCTGGACGGGCATCCCCGTGGCAAAGCTCATGGAGGGCGAACGGGAGAAGCTGCTGCACCTGGACGACATTCTGCATCAGAGAGTCATCGGCCAGGACGAAGCCGTTAACCGGGTCTGTGAGGCCATCCTCCGCAGCCGTGCCGGCATCCAAGACCCCAACCGTCCCATTGGCTCCTTCCTGTTCCTGGGCCCCACTGGCGTGGGCAAGACGGAACTGGCCAAAGCCTTGGCGGAAGCCCTGTTCGACAGCGAGAAGAACATGGTGCGTATCGACATGAGCGAGTACATGGAAAAGTACTCCGTCTCTCGGCTCATCGGTGCGCCTCCGGGATATGTGGGCTACGAGGAAGGCGGCCAGCTGACCGAAGCCGTCCGTCGCCGTCCCTACTCCGTCGTCCTGTTCGACGAGGTGGAGAAGGCACACCCCGATGTGTTCAACGTCCTGCTCCAGGTGTTGGATGACGGTCGTATCACCGACAGCCAGGGTCGTACCGTGGACTTCAAGAACACCATCATCATCCTCACCTCCAACCTGGGCAGCCAGTACCTGCTGGACGGCATCGACGCCAACGGCGAGATCAGCGCAGAGGCCAAGCGCCAGGTGGAGGAGCTGCTGAAACGCTCCTTCCGTCCGGAATTCCTGAACCGTCTGGACGAGATCGTGTTCTACAAGCCGCTGACCCGTGAGAACATCCATGGCATCATCGACCTGCTGCTCTCTGGCCTGAACAAGCGCCTGGAGGACAAGCAGATTCGGGTAGAAGTGACCGAAGCGGCCAAGGACTTCATCGTAGCCGAGAGCTACGACCCCGCCTTCGGCGCCCGTCCCCTCCGCCGGTATATCCAGCACACCATCGAGACCCTTATCGGTCGGAAGATCATCGCCGAGGATCTGGCGCCCGGCACCGTGCTCACCGTGGATCTGGATGGGAACACCCTCTTTATCCGTTGATCTTGCACGATGTAATTCGTTGCACTCCTACTTTTGGGGGGCTGCCACAGTTGGCAGCCCCCCCTGAGGGTGTCGACTTTGTCGACACCCTCTCTCAAAAATGCAAGCATTTTTTCGAAGATAGCAGCCTGGTGCATGCACTCACTGCGTCGGTAGGTTCCCCACCTGTAGAACAGGCGGGGCCTACGCTAAAAACTTGCCACTAGCAAGTTTTCTGAACGCTGCGGCACTTACCAGTCTGAGAAGAGAAAAAACTGACGTACACGCCGCCAGTTTTTTCAATTTGATTTCTTTTCCGTCCGCAAGCGGACGGAACTCTGCGAGGCTCCTACATCACGCAACAAACAAACTGTTTTTTGGCAGTTTATGAGGGGGCTGCCACAATTGGCAGCCCCCTTTCTATCTGGTGCAAACCGTTCCGCTCCCTTGTCAACCCTCCTCTGCTATGCTACAATGACCCTATTCCGTAGGATTTTGCACCGTTTAGGAGGGGTTTTCTATGTTTTTCTCCGGCCAGTTGGCTCGGTTTCATCATTGGCAGCACCGTGACTTGTGGGCGTTCTGCAAGTGGGTGGCTCTGTCTGTGCTGGTGGGCAGCACAGTGGGATTGGTGAGCTCTGCCTTTGCCTTCTGTCTGTCCCAAGTGACCGCCTTTCGGCAGGCGCACTTTTGGATCCTGTTCTGTCTGCCCCTGGCCGGTCTGGTCATCTTGGCACTGTATCACATTCTGAACATGGACAACGATGGCGGCACCGAGTTCATCCTGGCCTCCGTCCGAGATGCCCGACAGCTCCACGTCCGCCAAGTGCCCCTCATCTTCATCGCCACCGTCCTCACCCACCTGACCGGCGGCAGCGCCGGCCGAGAGGGGGCGGCGCTGCAGATTGGCGGCAGCATGGGCAACAAGCTGGGGCAGCTGCTGCATCTGGATGACCGCGACGAGCGGATGATCACCATGGCCGGCATGGCCGCTGGCTTCTCCGCCCTCTTTGGCACCCCCATCGGCGCCGCCGTCTTTGCCATGGAGGTGGAGAGCGTGGGCGTCATGTACTACTCCGCCATCGTCCCCTGTTTCCTCTCCGCCCTGGTGGCCAAATGGGTGGCCAGCGCCTTGGGCATCGCCGCCACCGGCTTCACCCTGGCCTCCGCCCCCCATCTGACGCCCTTGGTGCTGTTGCAGCTGCTGGCGCTGGGCGTCCTGTGTGCCTTTGCCGCAGCGCTGTTCTGCGAAGCCATGGAGCAGGGGGGCAAATTATACAGCCGTCTTCTCCACAACCGCTGGGTTCGTGTGGTGGTGGGCGGCGTCCTGGTCATCCTACTCACTCTGGCCGTGGGCAACACCGACTACAACGGCGCTGGCATGGAGGTCATCATCCGCGCCATCGCCGGAGAGGCGGTGCCCTATGCGTTCCTCTTGAAAATCCTCTTTACCGTCCTCACCCTCCGCTCCGGCTTCCGCGGCGGCGAGATCGTCCCCGCCTTTTTCATCGGCGCTACCTTCGGCTGCACGGTGGGGCCGCTGGTAGGATTACCCCCGGCGTTTTCCGCAGCGGCAGGCATGATGGCCGTGTTCTGCGGCGTCACCAACTGTCCCCTGACCTCCATCGCCCTAGGCTTTGAGCTGTTCGCCGGAGTGGGGCTTGTGCCCATGGCGCTGACCATCGCCGTGTCCTATATGCTCTCCGGCTACGGCGGGCTGTACCACGAGCAGCACATCCTCTATTCCAAATCCAAATCCCTCTACATCCACCAGAACACCGGCGAGGTGTACGAGGACGAGGAAAAACATCTGCCCAAAGCGTCCCAAGACGAGTTGCACTAAATCAAACACGACCTGTTCCGGCAGGTCGTGTTTTTTCGGTATGAAGGTGGAAAAACCTGTATAGAATAACCGTAACCCCTTTTTACGGAAAGGATGAACGGATTATGACAGGCTGTGATTTGACTCGTCAGGCGCAGAACGCCCTGCGTCTGGCACGGGAAAGCTCTGCCCAGCTGGGGCATGGCTATGTGGGAAGTGAACATCTCTTGCTGGGACTGCTCCGAGCGTCTCAGGGCGCCGCCGCGCGTGCCCTGACCGCCGCAGGCATCCAGGAGACCGCCGTTCAGACCGCCATCGCCGGTCTGGTGGGGGTGGGCACCCGTGGCTGCGGCCCCTCCATGGGCTTGACTCCCCGCTGCCGCCGCATCATCCAGATCGCCGCCCAGGAGAGCAAACGGCTGGGCAGCCGTCTGGTGGGGACGGAGCATCTCCTCATCGGCATCCTGCGAGACGGCGATGGCTCCGCCGCCCGCATCTTAGGCGGCAGCGGAGCCGATCTGCGCAAGCTCTACGGCGGGTTGTACGCCGCCTTCGGCGAGTCCAGCGGTCCCAGCCCCTATCGGGGACGGGCGAAGGACTACGAAACCCCCAGGGAATCTCGGCTCCTGGAGCAGTTCACCCGAGACATGACTCGGATGGCCGCCGCCGGTCGCCTAGATCCGGTGTCCGGCCGAGAGGAGGAGCTGGAACGGGTCATTCAGATTTTGTGCCGCCGGACGAAGAACAATCCGGTCTTATTGGGCGAACCGGGCGTAGGCAAGACCGCCGTGGCGGAAGCCTTAGCCCAGCGCATCGCCAGCGGTCAGGTGCCGCCTGCCCTGAGCCGCTGCGCCCTGCTGGCGCTGGACTTACCCGCCACTGTGGCGGGCACCAAGTATCGGGGCGAGTTCGAGGATCGGGTGAAGCGCATTTTGAAGGAAGTCCAGCGGGTGGGCAGCATCATCCTCTTTTTGGACGAACTGCACACCATCATCGGCGCCGGCAGCGCTGAAGGCTCCATTGATGCAGCCAACATCTTGAAACCGGCACTGAGCCGTGGGGAGATTCAGGTGCTGGGCGCCACCACCCAGGAGGAATACCGGAAATTCATCCGCAAGGACGCCGCCCTGGAGCGCCGGTTCCAGCCGGTGCAGCTGGAACCGCCCACTCCGGCCGTGGCCAAAACCATCCTGACCACATTGCGTCCTCGGTACGAGTCCTATCACGGGCTGGTCATCACCGATGAGGCCATTGACGCCGCCGTGACCCTGTCTCAGCGCTACCTGCCCGACCGGAACCTGCCGGACAAAGCCATCGACCTGATGGACGAGGCAGCAGCCTGCGTGAAGATCGGCGGAGCCAAGGAGCCGGAGGACTGTTCCCATTTGGAACAGCGGCGGAAGGCGACCATCTCCGCCTTAGAGCAAGCCATCCGAGGGCAGGATTTCGAGCAGGCCGCCCTGCTGCGGGACGCCGAAGTGAGCTTCCGCCACCAGTTGGAGGAGGCGCAGGAGCGGTGGAAAGCCGCCCGCACCCACGCCCCGCTGACGGTGGACGGAGACGCCATCGCCCAGGTGCTCTCCCGCTGGACGGGAATCCCAGTGACCGCCCTGACCCAGGACGAGGCCAGCCGCCTGCTCCACTTGGAGGACGCCCTTCACCGGCGGGTCATCGGCCAAAAGACCGCCGTCCACAGCCTCGCCGCCGCCATCCGCCGCAGCCGTGCCGGATTGCAGGAGGAAAACCGTCCTGTCGGCTCCTTCCTCTTTGCCGGCCCTTCTGGCGTGGGCAAGACCGAGCTGTGCCGGAGTCTGGCGCAGTGCCTGTTCGGCAGCGAAGATGCCCTGCTGCGGCTGGATATGTCTGAGTATATGGAAGCGCAGAGCGTCTCTCGGCTCATCGGCTCGCCCCCTGGTTATGTGGGCTACGAGGAGGGCGGTCGGCTGACAGAGGCCATCCGGAAGCGTCCCTATCGGGTGGTGCTCTTTGACGAGCTGGAAAAAGCCCATCCGGACGTGTGGAACCTGCTGCTGCAAATCCTGGAGGACGGGGTTCTGACCGACTCCCAGGGACAGAAAGCGGACTTCCGCAACGCCGTCCTCATCATGACCACCAACGCCGGAGCGGAAGTGCTGGCCTCCGCCGCCCGCCCCTTGGGCTTTTCCCCCACCCAGCCCGATGACACGGAAAAAGCGCTGCAAACCGCCCTGCGCAAGGTATTCCGACCGGAATTTCTGAACCGCATCGACGAGATCATCTGCTTCCAGCCCTTGACGGAGGAAGAAGTACAGGAGATCGCAGCATTGATGCTGAACCAGTCCCTGAAACGCCTGCAAAAGCAGCACATCACCGTGACCTACACCCAGCAGGCGCTGGCCGCCGTGTCCCGACAGGGACACGATTCCACCTATGGCGTCCGCCCCATGCGGCGCTACCTGCGGCAGGCGCTGGAGAATCCGGCGGCGGAGCTGCTGCTGAACGGGCAGCTGTGTCCGGGGAGTGGGTTGACCGTGGACGCAGAGGATGGGAAACTGACCCTGACCGTGCAGGCGCCTACGTTGGCGCTGGCGGAGCCGGAATGACGTAAACCTATCGGAAATCAAGCCCCGCAGGGCCATTTAGCTTCTTTTCGTTTCCTTTTACTTCTCTGAAGAAAAGGAAGTGGGGTTCAGGGGCAAAGCCCCTGGTCGCTGACCGCAGTCAGCGCCGCAGCGTTAAGAAAACTTGCCAGCGGCAAGTTTTTAGCGTAGGCCATGCCTGTAAAACAGGCATGGTCGTAGGTTTTTGCTGATTTATAAGGGTGAATTTTCGGCCAAAGCCGAAAAGAGGGAGAACCCCGCAGCGTTAAAAAAACCTGCCGGGAGCAGGTTTTTTAGCGAAGGCTCCGCCTGTCAACAGGCGGGGTGGCGGTTCGGGTAGGAGTAGAAGGAGGGAATTTTACCTCTGCGTCCCCCGGGGGTTCTCCCTTCGTTATGCTGTTGAATGTCAAAGAAAACCACGCAACGTGAACCAAACACGCTGCGTGGTTTTTCTTATCAAATACACACAGAATCACCCAAACGTGAACCTGTCTCCGCTAGGTTTTACTTCCCAGCAATGATCTCCTCGATCAAGTCCCGTTCATCCATATGGTACTTCACGCCCTTGATCTCCTGATAGTCCTCGTGTCCCTTTCCGGCCAGCAGGATGATGTCCCCCTTCTGGCCGATGGACATACAATAGGCGATGGCTTCCTTCCGGTCAGGGATGGTCACATATTCCCCGTCCGCCTTGTGGACGCCTACCAGGATGTCGTTGATGATGTCCATCGGCTCCTCGTTTCTGGGGTTGTCGCTGGTGACCACGGTCAGGTCAGCCAAGCGGCTGGACACCTCGCCCATCTCGTACCGGCGGGATTTGGCACGGTTGCCGCCGCAGCCGAACAGACAGATGATGCGCTTGGGGCCGTAGGCACGGATGTTGGTCAGCAGGGCTTCCAGCGCCATGGCATTATGGGCGTAGTCGATCATCAGGGTGTAGTCGCCGGGGGTCGGATAGATTTCCAAACGACCCTTGACCTGGATGGTGTTCAGGGCGTCCAAAATCGCCTGCTGGGCGATGCCCAGATGACGGCAGAGGGCGATGGCGGCCAGGGAGTTGTAAACGGTGAAGTCGCCGGGAATGTCCACATGGACGGTATAGTGTTCCAGGCCGTCCAGGTCGTACTGGACGCCCAGGTAACCGGGCTGATGGATGCGCTGGACGTTCCTCGCACGCAAGTCGGCGTTCTCACCCATGCCGAAGGTCTCCAGCTGGCAGGTGTGACCGGCCATGACCTGTTCCAGGTAGTCGGCGTCAGCGTTGGCGATGCCGATCTTACAGTTGCGGAAAAGCATCCCCTTGCACTGGATGTATTCCTCCATGCTCTCATGCTCGCCGGGGCCGATGTGATCCGGTTCCAGATTGGTGAAGATGGCATAGTCGTACTGGAAGCCTGCCACACGGCTGAGCTTCATAGCCTGGCTGGACACCTCCATGACCACATAGCGGATGCCAGCCTGCACCATCTCCGCAAAATATTTCTGCACCAGGAAGGATTCCGGCGTGGTGTTCAGGGAAGGGATGTGCTTGTCACCGATGATGGCTTCGATGGTGCCGATCAAGCCGGTGGGCAGGCCGGCCTTTTCCAGGATGCCCCGAATCATGTAGGTGGTGGTGGTCTTGCCCTTGGTGCCGGTGACCCCGATAGTGGTCAGCTTTTCCGCCGGATGGCCGTACCAGGCGGCGGCCAGCTCAGCCAGAGCCACACGGCTGTTATCCACCTTGAGCACGGTGATATTTTCCGGCACCTTCACGTCCTGCTCCACCACCAGCGCCACAGCGCCCTTTTCCAGCACGTCAGGAATGTATTTGTGGCCGTCAGTGACCGCACCCGGCAGGCAGAGGAAGATACAGCCGGGAACGGCCTTTCGAGAGTCGTAGATGACTTCAGTGATGTCCTGTTCCAGGCTGCCCTGGAGCAGAGTATAATTCATACGGAAAATCAGGTCGATCAGTTTCATATATCAAAATCCTTTCTGAGCCATAACGCTCCTCACAGGTCGATTTCTCCTTCAAACACCGTGGTGGCCGGGCCGGTCATAAAGATGCTGCCGTCGGTGATCTCAATGTTCAAATCGCCGCCCAGGAGATGCACTGTCACGTTCCGGTCACACAGCCCGTTCCGCCAAGCGGCATAAGCCGTGGCGCAGGCGCCGGTACCGCAGGCCAGCGTCTCTCCGGCCCCACGCTCCCAGACCCGCATCTGGACGTTGTGCCGATCCAGCACCTTCACAAACTCCGTGTTGGTTCGGTCGGGGAACATCTCGTGGTGTTCAAACAGGGGGCCGATCTTCTCGATCTCCAGTCCATCCACGTCATCGCACCAGACCACTGCGTGGGGGTTGCCCATGGAAACACAGGTCATCACCCACTCCTTGCCGCCTACCGTCACCGGCTGACCGATGACCGGATCGCCCAGACCCACCACAGGGATGGCGTCCGCCTGGACGGAAGGGGCGCCCATGTCCACCTTGACCCAGGTGACCACACCGTTTTCTACGGTCAGATCCAGGTACTTCATCCCGCCTTTCGTCTCCACGGAGAGTGCGGTCTTGTCCGTCAGACCCTTGTCATAGCAGAACTTGGCCACACAGCGGATGCCATTGCCGCACATGGCGCCCTCACTGCCATCGGAGTTATACATAGCCATGCGGAAATCCGCCTGGTCGGAGGGGCAGATGAGGATGAGCCCATCGGAGCCAATGCCAAAGTGTCGGTCGCTGAGCTTCCGCGCCACGCCGTTTGGGTCTGGCAGGGGCTGTTGGGTACAGTCCACATAGATATAGTCATTGCCGCAGCCGTGCATTTTTGTAAATTTCATGGACACTGCTCCTTTCGAGTCAATGCGAATGCAGAAGTATACCACATATTATAATATAATTCCCCCCGTTGTAAAGCATGGATTGTCACGATTTTTGCGATACAGCACTTTTTCTCTTGCAGTTTTTCACAGAATCTTTTATAATGAAAAATAGACGAAATAACGGACACTACCCCATACCGTGTCCGGTTGGGAGATTCAGAATCATGGCTAGAAAAGACCCGCGCAACACCCGCCGCAAAATCGTCACCGCCGCCTGGAAGCTGTTCTACGAGCAGGGATACGACCGGACGACCGTGGATCAGATCATCCTGGAATCCGGCACCTCCAAAGGTTCGTTTTATCACTATTTCAGCGGGAAAGATGCGCTCTTATCCTCTCTTTCCTCTCTTTTTGACGACAAATACGAGGAATTGATGCAGGAGATCGATCCGGAGATGAACAGCTTTGACAAGCTGATGCTGCTCAACCGAGAGCTGTTCCAGGTCATCGAGGACACGGTTTCCGTGGACTTGATGAGCCGGATGTACGCCACCCAGCTGACCACAATGGGAGAAAAGCATCTGTTAGACCAAGGACGCACCTATTATAAACTGCTGCGCAAGATCTCTCAGGAGGGGCAGCAGCGCGGTGAGATCGCCAATACCGTCTCTCCCGCCGAGTTCTCCCGCATCTACGCCATGTGCGAGCGCGCCCTCATCTACGACTGGTGCATACGGGGCGGGGAATACTCTCTGGCCGCCTACTCCGCCGATATGCTGCCCAAGCTCCTGCACTATCTGCGCATCCCCCAATAAAGCCGATCACGATGTCTTGACACAGCAGGCTTCTCCAGCCTGCTGTGTTTTTGATTTGTTTCATTGTTTTTCTATCGTTTTGTTTTCTAAATGAATTTTTAATTTTCACTACTTTGTACGGCTTATTTTCATTGGAATTACAATCTTTATAATGTATTTAAATTGAAAATGTATAGAATAAAGTTCCTAATCTGTATCCTATTGACTCCGTTATTTCTTCGTGTTAGAATAGAAGTATCTTGTTTAGAAAAGAGAGGAATCATTCATGTTCACCCAATCCAACATCTGCATTATCATTACGATCGTGCTCTATCTGGCATTCATGCTCTACCTGGGCTTCCGGTATGCCGACTCCTCCAGCCAGTCCGTGGGCGACTTCTACCTGGGCGGCCGTAAGCTGGGTCCCCTGGTCACCGCTATGAGCGCCGAGGCGTCTGATATGTCCTCCTGGCTGCTGATGGGTCTGCCCGGCTTGGCCTACTCCACCGGTATCTGCGACGTCACCTGGACTGCCCTCGGCATCGGCATCGGTACCTATTTGAACTGGCTCATTGTGGCCAAGCGCCTGCGTACTTACACCGAACACATCGGTGCAGATACCGTGCCCGATTTCTTTGAACGCCGCTTCAAGGACAACAGCCATCTGCTCCTGGGCATCTCTGCCTTGGTCATCGTGGTCTTTTTCATCCCCTACACTGCCTCCGGCTTCTCCGCCTGCGGCAAGCTGTTCTCCTCCCTGTTCGGCTTTGACTATCGCATCGCTATGATCGTCTCCGCCGCTGTCATCGTGGCCTACACCGCCACCGGCGGCTTCATGGCTGCCTCCACCACCGACCTGGTGCAGTCCATCGTCATGACCGTGGCGCTGATCTGCATCGTCTGCTTCGGCATCGGTGAGGCCGGCGGCATCGGCAACGTGGGCGACTACGCCGCCTCCATGGACGGCTACCTGTCCATGACCCATATGTATGACGCAGCCACCAACTCTGCCGTCTCCTATGGCGGCTTCCTGCCCACCTTCTGCACCGCAGCATGGGGTCTGGGCTACTTCGGGATGCCTCACATCCTGCTCCGGTTCATGGCCATTGAAAAGCCGGAAAAGATCAAGCTCAGCCGTCGTATTGCCACCATCTGGGTCTTTATCGCCATGGCTGTGGCCATCTTCATCGGCGTCATCGGCCTGACCATGGTGCATGAAGGCGCCATTTCCGCCGTCACTGACCCGGAACGGATCATCATTGTCATCGCACAGTTCATGTCCAAGTTTGGCATCGTCCCCGCTCTGCTGGCCGGTCTGGTCATGGCAGGGATCCTGGCCTGCACCATGTCCACCTGTGACAGTCAGCTGCTGGCCGCCTCCTCCTCCATCTCCGAAAACATCCTCCGCGGTGTGTTCAACATCAACCTGAGCCACAAGGCAACCATGATCGTGGCTCGTGTGACCCTGGTGATCATCTCCATCATCGGCGCGATCTTCGCCTTGGATCCCGAATCCTCCGTGTTCCAGATCGTCTCCTTCGCCTGGGCTGGCTTCGGCGCCTCCTTCGGCCCCGTCATCCTGGCGGCTCTGTTCTGGAAGCGCTGCAACCGCTGGGGCGCCCTGGCTGGTATGCTGGGCGGCGGCGTAATGGTCTTTGTGTGGAAGTTCGCCATCAAGCCCCTGGGCGGCGTGTTCAACATCTATGAACTGCTCCCCGCTTTCGTCTTTGCCCTCATCCTCATGGTCATCGTCAGCCTCATTACTCCGGCTCCCGATCAGGACATGATGGACGAATTCAACGCCGTGCGCACGCACTCCGCAGCCATCAAGTAAGCGACTGCACTACTATAATGCTATAATACTATAATATGTAACAACCGCTCCAATACCCTTGCGTATTGGAGCGGTTTTTTCAATATTCGCCGCCCTTGCGCCCCAAGTGAGGCGTGATGGTGCTCCGGTCATCGTCATGCATCCGGCCCCAGTCGATGCCCTCTTGGCGGACGCCTCGGCCATCATGCTGACGGCTGTGCGCCTGCCCTTCCAAATCCGGCGTCAGGCTTCCGGCCATCTCCATCTGTGCTTTGCCCAGAGCGGACAGCGGTTTGCGCTTTTTCATCGGTTCTCCCCCTTTCCTCCGTTCAGTTAGCTTTCCCATACCACCTTCATTCCATTCCTCCCACATCCTGGATTGTGAAATTTTTCTCAAAAACACTGAAAATGTTGATTTTCCCTCTTGATTTTTTCCTGCGACATGATACAATAACGATATACTAAATGAGGAGGATACTTAAATGGCATATGTTATTTCTGACGGCTGTGTCGCTTGTGGTTCCTGCGCAGGCGCTTGCCCCGTTGGCGCTATCTCCGAAGGCGACGGCGCTTACGTCATCGACGAAAACGCTTGTGTGAGCTGCGGCACTTGTGCTGGCGCTTGCCCCATGGGCGCAATCGTGGAAGGCTAATTTCGGTCTTACTGAGAATACGGACGTTGTTCTGCAACGTCCGTTTTTTCATACCCTCCCAGCTCCCCTTTCGTATTTTCTCCCGAAGGTACCGTCTCATTCTGCATATTCTTTCTTCTATTCAAGTATATGCGTATATTTATACATATTTCTTTCAATTTAACCGGTTTTTTCGGGGGGAGATTCGGTTTTTTATGCAAATTTATGCTTGCAATTCTGATATGGGAGTGGTATCCTAGACTCACGAATTCAACAGAAGCCTGTTCAGGCGGACATTTTTCTCTAGTATATCTTATTTCGTTTTACATTTTGGGAGGCATTATCATGGCTGACAAGAAAGAGATCAAGAAAGTTGTATTGGCATACTCCGGCGGTCTGGACACATCCATCATCATCCCCTGGCTGAAGGAAAACTACAATGACCCTGAGATCATCGCAGTCTCCGGCAACGTAGGCCAGGCGGACGAGCTGGAAGGTCTGGAGGAGAGAGCCATCAAGACCGGCGCTTCCAAGCTCATCGTGGCTGACCTGACCGACGAGATGGTGGATGACGTCATCATCCCCTCCGTGAAGGCTGGCGCAAAGTATGAGACGTATCTGCTGGGCACCGCTTTCGCCCGTCCCGTCATTGCCAAGAAGCTGACGGAGATCGCCCTGGCCGAAGGCGCCGACGCCATCTGCCACGGCTGCACTGGCAAGGGCAACGACCAGGTTCGGTTCGAGCTGGCCATCAAGCGTTTCGCTCCCGACATGAAGATCATCGCTCCCTGGAGAGAGTGGGACATCGTCTCCCGTGACCAGGAGATCGACTACGCAGAAGCCCACAACGTGCCCCTGAAGATCACCAGAGAGACCAACTACTCCAAGGACAAGAACCTGTGGCACCTGTCCCACGAGGGTCTGGATCTGGAAGATCCCGCAAACGAACCCGATTACGACAAGCCCGGCTTCCTGGAAATGGGCATCTCCCCCTTCCAAGCGCCCGATCAGCCCACCTACGTCACCATCGACTTTGAACAGGGCACGCCCGTGGCCGTGGATGGCGTGAAGATGAAGGCCTCCGACGTCATCCGCACCCTGAACAAGCTGGGCGGCGAGAACGGCATCGGCATCATCGACATTGTGGAGAACCGGCTGATCGGCATGAAGGATCGCGGCGTCTATGAAACTCCGGGCGGCACCATCCTGTATAAGGCACATGAGATGCTGGAATCCCTGACCCTGGATAAGGACACCATGCATGAGAAGGAAAAGCTGAGCATTGTCTTTGCTGACCTGATCTACAACGGCAAGTGGTACTCCCCCCTGCGGGAAGCCCTGTCCGCCTTTGTGGACAAGACCCAGGAATATGTCACCGGCACCGTCAAGCTCAAGCTGTACAAGGGCAACATCATCCCCGCCGGCATGACCTCCCCCTACACCCTCTACTCCGAAGAACTGGCTACCTTCGATGAATCCGATTACGATCAGAAGGATGCCAACGGCTTCATCAACCTGTGGGGTCTGCCCACCACCGTGCAGGCACTGCGGGAACAGGGCAAGCTGAAGTAAGTTATTTTTCGCATACAGTAAGCAGATTGCCGCACCCAACCCGTGCGGCAATCCCTTTATCTAAGCCAATAAGGAGCGATACGTTATGAAACTTTGGGCTGGACGGTTCCAAAAAGAGACCGATACCCTGGTCAATAATTTCAATTCTTCCATCAACTTCGACGCCCGCCTGTACAAGCAGGACATCGCCGGCTCCATCGCCCACGCCACCATGCTGGGCAAGCAGGGCATCATCGAGCAGGCAGAAGCGGATAAGATCATCAGCGGCCTGAAGGCCATCCTGGCGGACATTGAGGCTGGTGAAGTAGAATTCACCATGGACAACGAAGATATTCATATGAATATCGAGGCCATCCTCACCCAGCGCATTGGCGACACCGGCAAGCGGCTGCACACCTCTCGGAGCCGGAACGACCAAGTGGCCGTGGACTTCCGTCTATATGTGAAAGAGGAGATCCCCACCATCATCAACCAGGTGCTGGATCTGGAACAGGTGCTCATTCAGAAGGCCGAGGAGAATCTGTCCACCGTCATGCCCGGCTACACCCATCTCCAGCGGGCACAACCCACCACCTTCGCCCACTACATGATGGCCTATGCCAATATGTTCCGCCGAGACGTGACCCGTTTGGAGGACTGCCTGGAACGGCTGGACGAGTGCCCCCTGGGCGCCGGCGCCCTGGCCACCTCCACCTATCCCGTTGACCGTCAGATGACCGCAAAGCTGCTGGGCTTTGCCAAGCCCACGGAAAACTCCATGGACTCCGTCTCTGACCGAGACTACGCCATCGAATTCCTCTCCGCCTGCTCCATCCTGATGATGCACCTGTCTCGGTTCGCCGAGGAGATCATCCTGTGGTGCAGCTGGGAGTTCAAATACGCCGACCTGGACGACGCCTATTCCACCGGCTCCTCCATCATGCCCCAGAAGAAGAATCCGGACGTGGCCGAGCTGGTGCGCGGCAAGACCGGCCGTGTGTACGGCGATCTGATGACCCTGCTGACCGTCATGAAGGCGCTGCCGCTGGCCTACAACAAGGATATGCAGGAGGACAAGGAACCGGTCTTTGACGCCATCGACACGGTGGAAATGTGCCTGCCCGTCTTTGGTGCCATGCTCCAGACCCTGACCATCCGACCCAAGAACATGGCCAAGGCTGCCGCCGGCGGCTTCATCAACGCCACCGACTGCGCCGACTACCTGGTCAAGAAGGGGATGCCCTTCCGGGAAGCCTATATGATCGTGGGCCGCCTGGTCAATATGTGCATCCGCTCCGGCGAGAACCTGGAAACTCTGACCCTGCGGGACTTCCGTGCCATCAGCGACCTGTTCGACTCCGACGTGTACGAAGCGCTGGAACTGAAGCACTGCGTCCACGAACGGAAGGTCTACGGCGGCCCCAGCAAGGACGACGTGACCCGTCAGATCCAGTACATCAAAGACTTTGTGGCTGACCATCGCTAAGCCGCTTTTGGGAAAAGAGATGACCTATCATGAAACCTACCATTTACATTGACGGCCAAGCGGGTACCACCGGCCTGCAAATCTACCAGCGGCTGGGCGATCGGGAGGACATCACCCTGCTGTCCATCGACCCATCCAAGCGGAAGGATGCGGCGGAACGGAAAAAGCTGCTCAACGCCGCTGACCTGGTGTTCCTGTGCCTGCCGGACGCCGCTTCTGTGGAAGCGGTCTCCCTGATCGACAACCCCAACGTGCGGGTCATCGACGCCTCCACGGCGCACCGCACCAATCCGGCCTGGACGTATGGCTTTTCCGAGCTGTCCGCCGCCCAGAAGGACGCCATCCGCACCACCAAACGCCTGGCCAACCCCGGCTGCCACGCCACCGGATTCATCTCCTCCACTGCGCCCCTGGTGCAGGCTGGTATCATCCCCACCGACTACCCCATGACCTGTTACTCCCTCACCGGCTACTCCGGCGGCGGCAAGGGCATGATTGCCGAGTACGAGGATCCAGAACCACCCTATGAATTCTTCTCCCCCCGTATCTACGGCCTGACCCTGAACCACAAGCACCTGCCGGAAATGCAGGCGGTATCCGGTCTGGATTTCCCGCCTGTGTTCTGCCCCATCGTGGACAACTATTATAAAGGTATGGCCACCACCATTCTGCTGCAAAATCGCCTGCTCCCTGGCAAGCCCACGGCAGAGAACATCTGGGAAGCCCTGAAGGCTCACTATGACGGCTGCGCCCTGGTGTCTGTGGCAGAGCTGGGTTACGACCAGCCCATGATCGCCGCCAACACCATGGCGGACAAGGACAGCTTGCAGCTCATCGTCTGCGGCGGCGCAGATCGCACCACCGTCACCGCCCTGTTCGACAACCTGGGCAAGGGCGCCTCCGGCGCTGCCGTGCAGAACATGAACCTGATGCTGGGCTTTGACGAGACTGCCGGTCTGGCACTGTGATTTGACCTTCCTACATCAACTTCCATACAAAGGAGATTGCGATATGAAAAAGATTTCCGGCGGCGTCTGCGCCGCAAAGGGTTTCACTGCCGCTGGCATCCACGCTGGCGTAAAGGCTGGCAGCAGCCCTGACAAGAACGACCTGGCGCTGATCCTCTCCGACTGTGAGTGTGCCGCCGCCGCCACCTTTACCAACAATCGGGTGAAAGCTGCACCCGTCTACACCACCATGAACCACCTGGAGAACGGCATCCTCCATGGCATCATCGTCAACTCCGGCAACGCCAACGCCTGCGCTCCCAATGGTCCGGAACACGCAGAAGCCATGTGCGCCGCCGCAGCCGCCGTCACCGGCCGTCAGGCCGAGGATTTCGCTGTAGCCTCCACCGGCGTCATCGGCGTGGAGCTGAACATCAAGGCCATCCAGGACAGCGTTCCCGCTCTGGCCTCCGCCCTGAGCATCGGCGGCTCCCAGTCCGCTGCGGAAGCCATCATGACCACCGACACCGTCATGAAGGAGATTGCGGTAGAGACCACCATCGGCGGCAAGATCGTCCGCCTGGGCGCCATCTGCAAAGGCGCCGGCATGATCTGCCCCAACATGGGCACCATGCTCTGCTTCATCACCTCTGACTGCGCCATCACCTCCGATATGCTCACCGCCGCCCTCCATGAAGTGGTGCCCCGCACCTTCAACCGAGTGACAGTGGATGGCGACACCTCCACCAATGACGCCTGCATGGTGCTCTGCAACGGCAGTGCCGGCAACCCCCTCATTGACTGGAAGGATGACAACTACAACATCTTCAAGGACGCCCTGATGTACGTCTGCACCTATATGGCTCGTGCCATCGCCGCCGATGGCGAAGGCGCCAGCCACCTGCTCACCTGCACGGTCAGCGGTTCCCGCAGCGAGGAAGCGGCAGAGCGTCTGGCCAAGGCAGTGGTCGGTTCCATGCTGGTCAAGGCCGCCATGTTCGGCGCAGACGCCAACTGGGGGCGTGTTCTGTGCGCCATGGGCTACTCCAGAGCCCCCTTCCGCCCCGATCGGGTGGACGCCTCCTTCTACTCCAGCGCTGGCAAGATTCAGGTCTGCAAGGACGGCTCCGCCGTTGAGTTTGACGAAGACCTGGCCAAGAAAATCTTGTCCGAGCATGAGGTGAGCATCATCATCAACGTCAACGAGGGCGACTACACCGCTACCTGCTGGGGCTGTGACCTGACCTATGACTATGTGCGCATCAACGGGGACTATCGTACCTGATCTTTCCCCTTCCATCTAAAAAAATCTTTTCCGGAGAGCGAGTGTGACCCAGATTGTCCAATGATTACCTCACCCGCGCCCAAACCTTGATTGAGGCGCTTCCCTATATCCAAAAATACAACGGCAAGATTGTCGTCATCAAATACGGCGGCAACGCCATGATCTCCCAAGAACTGCGTGAAGCGGTGATGAGCGACATCATTCTGCTCTCCTTAGTGGGCGTCCATGTGGTGGTTGTCCACGGGGGCGGCCCGGAAATCTCCGCCATGCTGAAGAAGATCGGCAAGGAATCCCAATTTGTGGACGGCCTGCGTTACACCGATGAGGAGACCATGGACGTGGTGCAGGACGTGCTGTGCGGCAAGGTGAACAAGAACTTGGTGGCCGCCCTGAACCGGATGGGCGGCAAGGCCATCGGTCTGTGCGGCCTGGACGGGGCACTGTTCGAGGCACGGGTGAAGAACCCCAAGTACGGCCTGGTGGGTGAGATCAGCAAAGTGAACCCGGGCATCATCTACAACTGCCTGGACAACGGCTATATCCCTGTGGTCTCCACCGTGGGCTACGGCGTAGACGCAGAGTGCTCCTACAACATCAACGCCGACACCGCCGCCGCCGAACTGGCCATCGCTTTGGGGTCGGAGAACCTCATCCTGCTCACCGACGTCCGCGGCCTGCTGCGGGATCCCAAGGATGAGAGCACCCTCATCCCCCTGCTGCCCATCGACGGCGTGCCCGCCCTGAAGCAGGACGGCACCATCTCCGGCGGCATGATCCCCAAAGTAGACTGCTGCGTTCGTGCCATCGAACAGGGCGTCCAGCGGACGTTCATCCTGGATGGACGCATCCCCCACTCCATCCTCATCGAAATGCTCACCAACCAGGGCATCGGCACCATGCTGCTGTAACCGAATCCACCTGACTGAGAAAAGCGAGGTATCCCATGACCTTTGAAGAATTAAAAGCGTTAGATCATCAGTATACTATGCAGACCTATGGCCGGTTTGACGTGGCATTAGACCACGGCAAGGGCGCAACCCTGTACGGTCTGGAGGGCGAAGTCTACACCGATTTCGCCAGCGGCATCGGGGTAGCCAGCCTGGGCTACGGCCACCCCGCCTGGGTGAAGGCGGTCAGCGAGCAGGCACAGAAGCTCCAGCACGCCTCTAACCTGTTCTATACCGAGCCTTACGCCAAGGTAGCCGAAAAGCTGTGCAAGCGCACCGGCATGGCCGCCGTGTTCTTCGCCAACGGCGGCGGCGAAGCCAACGAGGGCATCATCAAGCTGGCCAGAAAGTACAGCTTTGACAAGTACGGCATGGGTCGTTCCACCATCATCACCCTCCACAACTCCTTCCACGGCCGCACCATCACCACCTTGCAGGCCACCGGTCAGGACGTGTTCCACCAGTACTTCTTCCCCTTCACCGAGGGCTTCCGCTACGCTGACGCCAACGACCTGGACTCCGTCAAGGCACAGGCAGACGACACCACCTGCGCCGTCATGCTGGAGCTGATCCAGGGCGAAGGCGGCGTGCTGCCCCTGGACAAGGACTTCATCCAGGCGCTGGCCGCTTGGTGCCAGGAAAACGACTACCTGCTGCTGGTGGACGAGGTGCAGACCGGCGTCGGCCGGACGGGCAGCCTGTTCTGCTTCCAGCAGTATGACATCCAGCCGGATGCGGTGACCTTCGCCAAGGGCATCGCCGGCGGCCTGCCCATGGCAGGGGTCATGTGCAGCGAAAAGTGCCGGAACGTCCTGGGTCCAGGCACCCACGCCACCACCTTCGGCGGCAACCCCATCGCCGCCGCCGGCGCCAATGTGGTGCTGGACGAGCTGGACGATGCCATGCTGGCGGAAGTGAACCAAAAGGGTGAGTATCTCAAGAGCGCCATCGCCGCTTTCGATTCCCCCTATGTGGACACCGTCCGTGGCATGGGGCTGATGATCGGCATCGTCCTGAAGGAGGGTGTGGATCGCTCTGCCCTGGTCAAAGCCCTGTACGACCACAACCTGCTGGTGCTCACCGCCGGCCCCAAGACTATCCGTCTGCTGCCACCGCTGGTCATCAGCCAGGAGGAGATGGACACCGGCCTGGCAGCGTTGAAGGACGTGCTGGTACCGTAATCCCTTTTCTGCCGACCGCAAGGGTCAGCTGCGAAAATGCAGCTGACCCTTTTTGTTTCGCCTGTAGCCATCTGATACAAACGAGCCAGAAAACGTATTTTTCCTATCCTTGGCCGTATTTTTCCCTTGCTTTTTCCCGCATTTAGGGTACAATAAAAGTTGAATCTTTTTTATTATGAGAAGCGAGGTACCCTTATGACAACCATTGATATTATCTCCGGCTTTTTGGGCGCTGGGAAGACCACGTTGATCAAAAAACTGCTGGCGGAATCCTTCTCCGGCCAGAAGATCGTTCTGATTGAAAATGAATTCGGTGAGATCGGCATTGACGGCGGCTTCCTCAAGGACGCCGGCATCCAGGTCACCGAGATGAACTCCGGCTGCATCTGCTGCTCCCTGGTGGGCGACTTCGGCCAGGCGCTGCGGAAGGTGCTGGAGCAGTACCACCCCGACCGGATCCTCATCGAGCCCTCCGGCGTTGGTAAGCTCTCTGACGTGGCCAAAGCGGTGGGCGATGTGGCCAAGGAATGTGAAATGCAGCTGGGCAGCGCAGTGACCGTGGTCAACGCCAAGAAGTGCAAGATGTATATGAAGAACTTCGGTGAGTTCTTCAACGACCAGATTGAGCACGCCGGCACCGTCATCCTCAGCCGCACCCAGGACATGAAAGAGGACAAGCTCCAAGAGGTCATCGCTCTGGTGAAGGAAAAGAACCCCCACGCTGTCATCGTCACCACCCCCTGGGACGACCTGACCGGCGACCAGATCTTGTCCGCCATGGCCGGCGGCACCTCTCTGGCAGAGGAGCTGATGGCACAGCTCCATGAGGAGCATGAACACGAGCACCACCATCACCACGAGGACGGCTGCTGCTGCCATGAGCATGACCATGACCACGAACACCATCATGAACATGAACATGAGCATGAGCATCATCACGACCACGACCACTGCTGCCACGACCATGACCATGAGCATGAACACGAACACCACTACGATGAGCACGGCGTATGCAGCTGCGGCCACCACCATCACGGCCACGACGCCGACGAGGTGTTCACCTCCTGGGGCATGGAGACTCCCAAGAAGTTCGCCGAAGCAGAGATCAAGACCGCTCTGGAAGCGTTGGACACCGGCGCCTATGGCGCTGTCCTCCGTGCCAAGGGCATCGTCCCCTGCACCGACGGCAGCTGGCTGCACTTTGACATGGTGCCCGGTGAGATCGAGCTCCGCCGCGGCTCTGCCGACTACACCGGCCGCCTGTGCGTCATCGGTTCCCAGCTGAAGGAAGGGGACATTCAGACCCTGTTCCAGCTGTAACAGCGTTTTCCCTCTGCCGTCCCTTTCGGATGGCAGAGGATTTCTATAAGGAGGTAGCCCATATGGCTCAAAAACCCATTCCTGTCTATTTGATCTGCGGTTTTCTGGACGCAGGCAAGACCAATTTCATCGCCCCCATGCTCACCGGTGAGGAGTTCACCGAGGACGAGCGAACGTTGCTGGTGATCTGCGAGGAAGGCGAGGAAGAATATGACGAGGCCGCCCTGAGCAAGCACAACGTGCGTCCGATCTATCTGGACGGAAAAGAGGCGCTGACCCAGGAAAAACTGCTGTCCATCGAGAAAGAATACCACCCCACCCAGGTGGTGGTAGAGTACAACGGAATGTGGCAGCTGGGCGATCTAGTGCCTGCCCTGCCCAAGCACTGGACGCTCTATCAGATCGTCACTGTGGTGGATGCCACCACCTTTGACAGTTATGCCAAGAACATGGCAAGCCTGATGATGGAACAGCTGCGGGAGGCGGATTTGATCGTTTTCAACCGTTGCACCGATGAACTGGTAGAACAGCTGCGCCAGCGCAATCTGAAAATGCTCAACCGTCGGGCGGAGATGTATTTGGAATACAACGATGACCGGATGGAAAACTATGACAATGGTCTGTGTCCCTTCGACTTGGACGTGCCGGTGCTGGAGCTGAGCGACGATGACTATGGCTTCTGGTACACCGACTGCATGGACAACCCCCAGCGCTACGAGGGCATGACGGTGAAATTCCGCGGCATCGTGGCACAGTCCCCCAAGTTCCCTCGAAATATGTACGCAGTCGGCCGGTTCGCTATGGTCTGTTGCGCAGAAGACACCGCCTTCTTGGGGATGCTCTGCACCGGACCGGAACAGAAGCAGCTCAAGACCCGAGACTGGGTAGAGGTAACCGCTCAGGTGCGTATCAAAAACCTCAAGGTTCTAGGCGGTGAAGGCCCTGTCCTCTACACCACACAAGTCACCCCCTGCCAGGCTCCCAAGGATGACCTGATCTATTTCTAACGCTCTTTTGACACACATTGTGAATAAATTTACAAAATCTTTTCGTTAAAAAGTTGACAATCTTGTAAAATAAGATTAAAATAGAAGCAGGATAATTTGGCTAAAGGAGCAACACAACACACGATGAAAAAACGCAAGGTTTCCAATGCCGTCATCCGCCGCTTACCACGCTATTATCAGACCCTGGATCACCTGTATAAGGAAGGCCACGTTCGCATCTCCTCCTCTGCCCTGGGCAATTACATGGGCGTCACCGCTTCCCAGATTCGCCAGGACTTGAGTTGTTTTGGTGAGTTCGGCCAGCAGGGTTACGGTTATACTATCCCCGATCTGCGCAAGGAGATTTCCGAGATTCTGGGCATGACCAAAGGCTACCGCGCCGTTCTCTTGGGCGCCGGCAACCTGGGACGCGCCCTGATCAAAAACTTCCCCTTCCACGACAGCGGCTTTGAATTGCTGACCGCCTTTGATACCGATCCGGACATTATCGGTACAGCGATCAACGGCATTCCAGTTCTTCCCCTTTCGGAACTGGACTCTTTTGTGGTTGAACACGAGATCAGCGTTGGCATCCTCACCGTCCCCATGCACGCCGCCCATGACCTGGCACAGCGTCTGGTCACTGCGGGCGTGAAGGGTATCTGGAATTTCACCAACACGGAAATTGATATTCAATCTCCGCATGTCGCAGTAGAGAGCATTCACTTTGCCGATTCTCTGCTCACCCTCAGCTATCTGATCTCCAACCCGACTCCGGATAAGTAACAGCATACAGAAACGTCCAACGGCGCTGATCCCGTTGGACGTTTCTCTTTTCCGCCTGCACCCTTTTGGCGCCGCAACATAGGATGAAATGAAGCCCGGTGCTTCCGGGCGGAACAAACGATTTTAGGAGGCTATGTTTATGTGTTGTAATAATGGTTGGGGCGGTAATTGTCTGTGGAGCAGTATCCACCAGCGCAAAACCATTGATATATCAACATTCTAGTGGTTGCTGTTAGCTGTTTTGTTGGCTAATCATATGCAACAAGCCCCCGGATTACTCCGTGGGCTTGTTTGCTTCGATATAGGCAGCGATAAACTTCTTGATCTCCGTGGTCGGCGTTGTCCCGTTGGCTTTGCAGGCGGCTTTGTAGGCTTCCAGCACATCGGGCTTCAAGTCCAGCGGGAAGCGGACGTAGTTCTTGCGCAGATTCTTGATTTGCGTTTTGTATTTTGATTCACTCACGGTGATCCTCCTTCTTTCGTTTAATTGCCCGAATAGCGCACCCAATGCTAATGATTGAGAGCACCAGGCAAATCAGGAGCAATGCGATGATGATATGTTTCATACAGTTGACATT
>JABLTQ010012266.1_pt1 | contig 98220 bp, 103 predicted proteins | sample 7160101 | NCBI WGS metagenome assembly JABLTQ01 (sample SAMN14651228, study PRJNA627086) | human gut metagenome | isolation source: feces | host: Homo sapiens | reverse complement strand
ACTTCTATAGTTACCTGTACTAAATATAAATGTTCCATAAGAAAGACCTAATACAAGTGAAAAAAGTACTAAAATACCTATTGCCATTCCTTTGGTTGTTTTTAATTTATTAATTATTTTCATACTTTTCTCACCTCCTATTCTGTTACTATTTCATATGGGTTGGAAGCAGATCCATCTCCACTTTTCCACTTGTTATTACCTTTCAAACTTATAACTGGCCTTACAACATGTGAAGCATAACTAGCAGTAGCATTTCCTGATAATAATTTTCCTGGTAAACTAGAGCCACCTACAAAGAAAACATATGAATCAGAATTTATTTTATTATATGAAACACTCCATGGGGTCATAAGATACCAATTATATGTACCAGTTGAACTACCATTTGCACTATTGTAATAGTAGTATGTGGTTGTTGAATCAGAAGACATATGTACACCTCCTGCAAAAGCAACTTCGTCTGCTGTCATTAAACCTATTGGATAATCTAGTTTTGCATTTGTATTGTTTACACTAAACGCATCATTTGTGTCAGCACAATTATATGTTGGTGCTTTGTTGGTTTGTAATCTAGTTGCAGCAGAATAATCAAATGCTGCATTTAGACTATAAGAACCACTTGTTATACTTCTATCATTACAATATACCGCATCATTACTTAAATATGTTGTATAACTATTTAAATTAGTTTCGTACCATGTATCTATTATTCCTTTTATTGTACTATTATTAGTATTTGTTCTATTACTTGCAAGTGTTCCACTTGTTCCATATTTGTAGCCTACATACATTGGGTCAGTAGAAACACTATTAAAAGCGGATGTTCCTATATAAGCATCTGTGACAGTTGTATTTGTTCCATTATATAGTAGTCTTATACTACCATCAGCATTTGTTCTTATTATTCTCCAGTAAAATCCTCCAAACTTTACCCAGTTATCTAAAGCATTACCTGCAAAATAATATACAGTTTTATTATCTTCTGTACCAGTATAAAGTGTCTTTGTATTATCAGAAGTTACTACTACACTAAAGTTTGATCTTTCTCCAGGTCTAGTTGTTTTATCTGCTAAAATTTTTGCATACAAAGTTTTACCTACTGAAAAATTAAAGTTACATGTTATTTTTTGATTAACATTATTTATTATTATTTTATTATCTTCTACTTTATATGTACATCTAGAGCCACTTATAAGTTTTGAGTTTTCATCCATATAAAATATAATTGTTCCGTTTTCAACGGTTGTTTTATTAGTACTATCTAATGCCTCTGGTTCATTAGTTATTACTTTAACAGAAGAAGCAACACTTTCTATTGATTTAGTTATTTTAGCATAACCATTACCTATTTTAGCATAATTACTTGTTGGAGTTTCACTAGTTGAAGTTGTGCTTACTGTTTTAATTTGTTCTTCATCACTACTCTTACAATTATAGCAATACATTACTTTGTTAGTAAGGTTAGGATTTCCAATAAATCCACTTCCTCCACCAGGTGAACTATGAGCAGATGTTCCTCCTCCAAAGAAGCCTCCACCGCCACCTGAAGAAACTGTTGAGTCGTTTGATGAACCATACGTTCCACTTCCACCATAACCAAATCCACTTTTTGTGTCTCCTCTTGTACCTTTTGCACCTCCAGCGGTTTGTGAACCGCCTCCACCTGGGTTATTATAATTTCCAACTGTTGCTCCATCATTACCAAGGTATCCTCCGCCTGAGCCACCATTGCTTGAAAAATCTGCTCCGTTAGTGTGGTAGTACCCTGCTCCTCCGCCTCCTGCAACTATAATTATGTCAGTTGAATCATATGTTTTAGTACTATCACTATAAGTACCTTTTTTATCGGATAAATCTTTTAATAAAGCGTTTGTTTTGGAGATATGAGTAGCACCTCCACCTCCAGCAACATAGTTTATATTGTCAGAAAATGCACCACCTTGTCCACCACCGTTATAACCTCCAGCGCAGTTGGTAGTATTACAATTACTCTCACCTGTTCCGCCTACATAAATATAAAGTGTTTCATCTTTATCAAGATTAATTGTACCAGTTGAGTATCCACCATAACCTCCTGTATAAGTTTCATTTGCATATCCTCCTTGTGCTCCCCAAACTTCTAAAGTGTATTCTCCGCTTGTTGGAGCAGTAAATGTTTGAACATTACCAGTGTAAGCATACTCAAAATTAGTTTCAGTAGTAAAATCTATTACACATGTATCTTCACTTTCTAATTTAATTACTTCTATTTCCCAGTTATCATTATCCCATACAACATTAGAGTTATTTTTACATGTTATACTTTTTACTTTATATCCACTACTTTTTTTAGGCATAAATGATGAATTTTCTCCATCTATTGTAAATGCTAGCATATTGTTATCTATTAATTCTGATATTTTATTTGTATTATTTTTTGTTATATAAAGTGTTATTATTGTTAATAAAATTAATGAAGAAAAAACTACTTTTTTCATACTCATCACTACCTTACTTATATTATTTATCTTATCACAATAATTATACAAATTTAATTTGTATATGTCAATACAAGCATTATTTGTATGAGATAATTCTTTCGGTGAATGTAGTTGAGAAAATATAGAATTAGAGATTTAAGAGAAGATATGGATTATTTACAAAAAGATTTAGCAAAAGTACTTAATGTTACTCAACAACAATATAGTAATATAGAAAATGAGGTTTCTGTTATTACTGCTGAAGATTTAATTAAATTGGCTAAATTTTATAATGTTAGTGTCGATTATATTTTAAGACTTACTAATAATGTTAATTATTCAAAAAATATAGAAAAAGTACATGATAAAGTTGCAAGTTAAAGGCTTACCAATTTGGTAAGCCTTTTATTATTTAACTACTATGTTTACTATTTTGTTAGGTACTACTATTTCTTTGATAATAGTAGTATTTTCTAAATATTTTTTAACATTATCTAACTCTTTTGCAAGTCTTAGTGTTTCTTCTTTATCAAGATTTGTTGGTATATTCATAGAACCTCTTAGTTTACCATTTACTTGTACAGCTATTGTTACTGTAGAGTCAATGGTTTTTTCTTCATCATATTTTGGCCAAGAAGAAGAACATATTGGTTTACCTAAAGCATACATTTCATTTAATTCTTCAGTTATATGTGGTGCGATAGGATTAAGTAAAATAAGTAATGTTCTATAATCATTCTTTGTTATACTTTCTTGTTTATCTAATTCATTAGTTAATATCATAAGAGATGATACAGCTGTGTTAAATTTTAGATTACTTAAGTCTTCTGTTACTTTTTTTATTGTTTTATGAATAATCATTTCGTTTGCTGAAGTAGTTTCTTCATTTAGTTTAGCCCCTAACTTGTATACTTTCTCTAAGAACCTTTTGCAGCCTTTTAATGAGTCTGTGCTCCATGAGGCATCTTGTTGATAATCTCCTATAAACATTTCGTATACTCTTAAAGCATCTGCTCCTACTTCATTTACTACATTATCAGGATTTATTACATTTCCTTTTGATTTAGACATTTTCTCTCCATTAGCACCTAGTATCATACCATGTGAAACTCTTACGTCTATCATTTCTTTATTTGGAACTAAGCCAAAATTGTATAGCATTTGTACCCAGAATCTTGCATAAAGTAAGTGTCTTGCAGTGTGTTCCATTCCACCATTATACCAGTTTACTTTACCCCAGTATTTCATTGCTTCCATGCTTGCAAATTCTTTATTGTTATGTGCATCCATGAATCTTAGGAAATACCAAGAACTTCCAGCCCATTGTGGCATTGTGTCTGTTTCTCTTTTTGCTGGACTACCACATACTGGGCATGTTGTGTTAACCCAGTCAGTTATTTTTGCAAGAGGACTTTCTCCTGTATCTGTTGGCTCATACTCTGCTACATCGGGAAGTAAAAGAGGTAAATCTTCTTCTTTCATTGGAACCCATCCACATTTAGGACAGTTTATCATTGGAATTGGTTCACCCCAGAATCTTTGTCTACTGAAAATCCAGTCTCTCATTTTATAGTTGTTTACGCGTCTTGCAATACCCATATTTTCTAGTTTATTAGTGATAGCTTCTTTTGCTTCTTCTACAGTTAAACCAGTAAATTCTTCTGAGTTTATAAGTTTACAACCTTTTCCTAAATAGTCTTGTTTCTCAAAGGCAGAAGAAGTAGTTTCTCTTCCATCAATTACTTGGATCATTGGAATATTGTGAACAGTAGCATACTCAAAGTCTCTTTGATCGTGACTAGGAACAGCCATTACAGCACCTGTACCATATGAACCTAATACAAAGTCTCCAATAAATATTGGAACTTCTTTTCCATTAACTGGGTTTATTGCTTTTAAGCCTTTTAGTTCTACACCAGATTTTCCTTTATTTAGTTCTGTTCTATCCATATTTGATTTTTTTAGTGTTTCTTTAATGTATGTGTTTACTTCATCTTTGTTTTCTATTCTAGGCATAAGTTCTTTAATTAGTTTACCATCTGGTGCGATTACAAAGAAAGTTATTCCGTATATTGTTTCTATACAAGTTGTGAATATGCTAAATTTTCCTCCGCCTACAATGTTTATGTCTACTTCTACACCAGTAGATTTACCTATCCAGTTTATTTGTCCAAGTTTTACTTTTTCAGCAAAATGAGTATCTTTTAGTCCAGTAAGTAAGTCTTCTGCATATTCACTCATTTTTAGCATCCACTGACTTTTTTCTTTTTGTTCTACAGCACTTCCACATCTTTCACATACACCGCCTGCTGCATCTTCGTTTGAAAGTACTATTTTACAGTTTGGACACCAGTTAACAGGTATTGTGGCTTTGTAAGCCATGTTGTGTTTATAAAATTGTAGAAATTGCCACTGAGTCCATTTATAGTATTCTGGGTCAGTTGTACTTATTTCTCTTGTCCAGTCAAAACCAAAACCTAATCTTTTCATTTGACTTCTAAAGTGGTCAATACATTTTTTTGTTATTTCTTTTGGATGAGTATGCGTTTTAATTGCATATCCTTCTGCAGGTGCACCAAATGCATCAAATCCCATTGGAAATAAAACGTTATATCCTTGTAATCTTTTCATTCTTGCCATTGCATCATGTGCAGTATAACTTCTTACATGTCCAACATGAAGTCCATCTCCACTTGGATATGGGAACTCTACTAGAATGTAGTATGGATTAGCCCCTTCATTTTTAACTTCAAAAGTATGGCTTTTCTCCCAAAAACTCTGCCATTTCTTTTCTATTTCTTCAAAATTATACATTTTTATCAAACTCCTTCTTTTTTAATATTCTTCCAATTATTTCATATATTGAGTATATTAACATCATCATTACTAAGAAACCTATCATTATACCTAAAATAAATGATTTTATATTAGTTACTATTATAAATGTAATTGATATAATTAATGGGTTTATTATGTTAGTTATCCATTTCAGGGTATTATATTTTGTTTTTTTGGTATTTAGTTTAAACTTATTAACCAGGTATAATATATCCATTTGCTTAGTAGCATCTTTATAAGACTTCTTTTTTCTATTTATTACTAAACTATATAATAAGAATATTATTAGGTATGATACTACAAAATATATTACATTTATTATTATTTTTTCTTTCATATATTTATTACCTCCAAAAAATAAAAACTTTATGATTTAAGGACTCCTTTTGGAGCGGTACCACCTTAATTCATAAAGTTAATTATGCAACTTTTAGTTATAACGCTTACTAGCGATGTTTTTCCAAAGCAAGTTCATTAGTTATTCTTTGTTAGTTTCCACCTAATACTAACTCTCTAGAAAAGAATAAATTAATTACTACTCTTTTTCAATAAAACTTATATCAGTATTATAACAATTTATTTATTTGTTTTCAAGTATTTTTTACATTTTAACAATTAAAAAGGGCTTTTAGCCCTTGTGTGTTTAAGAAAGGAGTTGATAATCATGCAAGAAAACTATATTAGTATTTCTTAACAGTTAATTATCTAACCAATATAATTATATCAAATTTCACTTATATATTCAAGTAGTTTTAAGAACATTTTAATAAATAATCTATTTAGTCCATGAACACGCAGTTTTCTTATTGATATTCTTTTCTTTCTTATTGATTCGTCACTAAATAATATGTCTGCAATTTTTTCTTTTAAGTTTGTTTCAATTTGTAAGTCACTAATTATTTGATCTATATCTTCATTAATAAGTCTTACTGCATCTATTTCTATTGCTTCTCCTCCACAATTTATTGTAAGTTGTTGAGTTGTTGGAATATCTGATATTTCTATAATAAAGTCTCTTTCATCAGTTCTTGTAGTGAAGCCTACTTCAAATTTACCAACATTTACTTTTACATATTCAGGACGTTTTGTATTTCTAAATCTTATTAAATAATCTCTTTTATCAGGAATTATACCTGTTTTACCTTCAGTTGGTCTTATTATCAATGTGTAATTGTTTTTTCTATAGTTATAATCAATATTTGTTAATATGTAGTATCCTTCTTTGTAAAGGTTAGATATTCCGTCATCTTCATATAAATTATAGTTATTACTTACTCCTGGGAATACTTGTATTTCTAGTTTTTTTGGAGGTTTAGTATTATTTAAATCTTCTTCATCTAATATAGCAAGTGGAATTATTGAACCACTTTTTGCATATACTGGATAGTCCTCATCTTTATAGAATGTAACATATCTTTTTCCTCCAGGAAACTTTTTACCAGTTTTAAAGTCATACCACATGCCATTTGGTAAAAATATTCTGTGTACTACACGATTCATTACTTTATCTTTTTGTTCAGTTATTGGTGAGATAAATAATTCTTCTCCAAAGTGGTATTCGTTTTTATATAATGGTTCGTCTAAAGTTTCTGGGTATTCAAAGTATAATGGTTTTATTAAATTGAGGCCTTTTTTATAAGTTTTATATGCTTCACTATAGATGTATGGGATTAATCTATGTCTAGTTTTAGTGTATTCTTTTACTATTCCTTTTGTTTTTACATCCCATAACCAAGGTTCTCTTTTGTAGTATCTTCCTTCTTTTGAAGATAGTTTGAATATTGGACTATAAGTTGCAAGCTCAATAAATCTTGTATAAAGTTCAGAGTCTTCTGTACCATTTTCATAACCTCCAATGTCATGAGCCCACCAAGTTAGACCTAAGTTTGAACTAATTATGTTATAGTATGGAAGATATTTTAGAGTTTTCCATGATACGTTAGTGTGGCCTGAATATAATGCAGGATATCTATGAGAAGAAATGTTAGGGTTTCTTGATAATACTAACCCTCTTTTAGATGTGCTTTTATCTAAAAACTTGTAAGTGTAGTACATTGTTGCAAAGGATTTTATAGTGTCTTTCTCCAAATTATCTATACTAATCAAATCTACGCCTTCTTTTTGTAATGTTTCTAGTGTTTCGGTGTAGAAAGTGTTTAAGATGTTTGTGTTATAAACATTTATTGGTATTTCTTCTGTTTTTATGTTAAGTGTTTGTTTTAGAGTGTTATAGCCTACATCTAAAGAGTTTAAGTTTTCTATTGTGTTTATTGTTACTCCAAGTGATATATTAGACTTATGTATTTCATTTGCTAAGTTTATTATGTTTGGAAATTTTTCTTTGTTAAAATTGTATGCTGGGGTCAAATTAGTAGATGATGTTTTATTCCATTTGTTTCCTAGTAAAAGTATACTTAGTGGTATTTCTTCTCTTTTGAAGTTATTTAGTAGACTTTCGATATCTTTACTATTGTAGTCTTCATTTTTGTTCCACCATACTCCAAGTGCATTTCTAGGAGGAAGTGGAGGATATCCAGTAAGTGTGAAATAACTGTTAAGTGCTTTTTGGAAATCGTTTCTATATAAAAACACGTATATATCTAGGCCATTACTAGGATTCTTTTTAATTAAACCATCACTTGCAAATACTGGACGACTTGTATCAATGAATGATGCAAAACCATCTAAGTTGTAAAGTCCTTTTGATAGTGTAAAGTTTTTTGGATAGTCAAAACTATATGTTGCACCTTTTAGGTTTTTTACTTCTGGTTGGTTTACATACCACATTTTATCTGTTTGTCTTAATGTTATTCTTAAATTAGAGTCTGGTACTAGTTTTGATGCTACAAATGGTTTTTCTTTAGAGTATTCTAATATAAAGTAATCATTTGTTATATTCAAAAACTTATCATCTTCTTTTACAGTAAAGTTTGGTTTTTCTGTAAAGTTTCTATTTATTGCAAATAAAGTTGGATAGTCATTAAATATACCATTTTCATTGTATTCAAGACGAACTAATACATCAGAGAGTATAGTTATTCTATAAGTTTTACCCTTAAATATACAGTCAGGTCTAGCTATACCTTTTGTTACATCAATTGTTAAATATTCATTTATACTAGCCATATAACACTCCTCTATTCTGTTATAATAATACCACAAAAGTTAGTTTTTAACAATAGGTTTGGTTTTATTTAACATTGTTGTAGCCATATTTTCCATCATCATATTTTATAAATATATTTATTAATATTCCTAATATACAAATTAGTATTATTTTTTCAAGAGATATATTAGTTATATAAAATAATGTTAGAATAATTACTCTTCCAATGTTATTTATTCCTTCAGTAAATATAGTGTAGTTTAGTCTAGTATAGTTTTTACTATAAACATAAGTGTTCCTTAAAGTAATTAAGTCTACTACACTTCTAAATATTCCTTCAAAGAATACTATTATTAGAAATATTATGTTGTTTTTTGTGAGTAGTTTTAAAGTGTAAGTGATGGCTAAATATAAAAGGGATGAAGATAAGTAATCACTCTTGTTTTTGTCCATTAGTTTTTTTAGTATGTAAATATATATAATGCTTCCTAGACCTGAGACTATGTTTATTATTCCAATATATTTGTAACTTTTATTAATGTTAAGATAAATATATAATGGGAAAATGGTTACTAAGACAAATCTTAGTTGATCAAGAAATGTGAATATGTAGTTTCTTTTTGGAAATGAGGTTATTATTGTAATTAGTTTGATTTCGTTTGTTTCTTTTTTAGATTTTATTTTTGTTAAAGGGATTATACTTATTAACATTAAGAAAAGTACAATTATAGATAGAAATAAGTATGAGGTTTTTTCTATGAGAATGGAACCTATGTAAGTAGAAAATAAGCCACCTAGAATGGTGAATATTGTGTATAAACTTACGTTGTCGGTGGCTTTTTTGTCTTCGATTATTGATAAAGCATAGGTATGTCTTCCTACCCAGTAGAATGTTAAGTACATACTTAAAAGTGTTGTGAATATTAATAGTTTAAAAAGGTTTTTAGTTAAAAAGTTTAAATAGATATATGATAAAGTAAAAAGTATACTACTTATTATCATTAGGAAAGTAGTACTTTTCTTTTTTATAATTAATTTAGTTATGGGAAGAAATATTGTACATAAAGCATGTTTTATAATTAAAAACAGTATTATTTCTTTTATGGTAAAGTTCATGTTATAGAGTATTAAAGGAATAAAAACTTCTATTAATAGTTTTGCAAAGGTTGTAACAAAAGTGAAGATGTTATATTTTTTTAAGTTACTCATACTTTTTACTTCTTTCTTTAATTATGTTATAGAAATATTCAGTTGTTCTTAATTTAATGTTAGTTATTTTTATACCATTTAGTTTTATATCAGTTAATAGTTCTTTATTTGTTATGTCATTTAGTACTTTTTCAATTATTTTTTTATCGTTTGTAGTGATTTCACTAGAAAAGAATCTATATGTTTTTTCGTTACCTTTAATGTTAACTGTTACTTCTACAATGATAGATTCTGTGTCAAGAAGTATTTCATTTAGTTTTTTAGAGTTTAAGTTAGTGAAATTCAATGTATAAAGTGATTCTTTGTATTTATCGTTTTCTATAACACCATTAAGTTTTGGAGTAAAAATAAGCATTAAAAAAATTGATAGAATTAATAATATTTTTTTCATATAAACACCTATTTATAGTATTTATTTTCTATTATTTTTTAATCTACCAATTATTGTTAATTTATTTCAGTGTTAGTTTTTTTACTTTAGATATTACATCTTTACTTATGTCTTCCCTAGTTCTAACGAGTCCATTTTCTACACAGTTTATTTGTTCAAAGTTATATAGTTTTGCAAGTTCTAGGTAAGTGTTTTCACTTTTTATTTGGTGAAGTTCATTTTTTTCTGCTTCGTCTAGTGCTTCAATTCTGTTCTTTTTTATTTCCATTCCATATTTGTATGGTAAGTATAAGAAAAGTACTAAGTCTGGACGTGGAAGACCAAGTAAGTCAAATTCTAGAGTTTCTAAGAATTTATACATTTCTTTTCTTTCTTCAAATGTATCTAGTCTACTTCCTTGATGTCCCATGTTTGAATATACATATCTATCAATTATTACAATATCATTGTTATTTAATAGTTCATTTAGGACTGGGAGTGACTCTCTACGGTCAGCAGCAAAATATAAACTTACTACCTTTCCATCTAAAGAGCCATAATCGCTAAACCAAGTCTCACCATACTCTGGTTTTCCAAGAAGAGGTCCGGCGATTATTCTTCCTGTAGGTGTGTTATATTGTGGATAACAAAAGTTAGCAACTTTCATATTATTTTTTAATAAGTATTCTTTTAAGAGTTTTGTTTGTGTTTCTTTCCCTGAACAGTCAGTACCTTCAATTACAATTATTTTCCCCATGTTATTTCCCTCCTAATATGATTTTACATCAAAAACTTATTTTTTTCTACTGGTTTTAGGAATTTTTGTTAATAAGTTTTAAGTTATCTACAATTCTTGCGAATTTTAAAAAAAGTGGTGAAAATTCATTTGTTTTATTGCCTGATTACCTTACTAATTACATTATAAAGCTTTTTCAAGCAGGAGGAGCAGTGCGCGTACCAACATTAAGTAAATCAGGAATCTTTGTTGAAAAGGAAGGGAGGTTCAACATCCATGAAGAAAAGACCGCACAGAATATGTGTGTTGATTCTAGTGAATATTGCTTTGTTTTTATGGAGTTACTAGTGATAGAAATAAAGAAATGACATCGCCAATAAGGCAGTGTCACTAGTAAAAAATAGGTAGACATTCAGTAACTGAATGCTCCTTACATTTATATTGTATTACATTTTTTTAACTCATTCAAGATGAATAGATTAATTATTCATTAACTTAAGGGCTAATGTTTTATGTTTTTCTGTTAGTCCACCGTTATAGAAATCTGTTTTTACTAGATGTGAAATTAGTTCGTTAAAGTCTTTAAATATTTCGTCATCTAATATAATAAAGTTATCTATTTCATGAGTAGATAGATACTCACGTATTTCGTCTCCTCTGTTATAAGACATGTGAACAGTTTTATCATATACTTCTATTCCAAAGTTTTTTAGATAACTAATTAACTCGTTATATATACGAAGTTCTTTCCAAGTTGAAGTGACTACTACTTTTGCACCTGTTAAATCAATTATTTCTTTTAAGCATTTTATGTTTTCGTCGTCTAATTCTATTCTATTTTGTTTTTCATTTTTCGTTCTTTCAAAATATCCATCATTGTTTAGTACTCCATCTACATCTAAAAATATTACTTTCATAATTCTATCCTTTCTATGTATTGGTATGACTGAGGCGCAGTTTGAACGCCTATTTCTTTTAGTGTTAAGTCTAATTTTTTTATACTTCCTAGTTTGTATGCATAGGCAACATTTTTGTTTTTGAAGTAGCTATTAAATTCTTCTAAAGTAATACCACTTTCTTTATTAGTTTTACTGTATACATACTCAAGTGTTCCTTTTACTACTTCAAGTAGTTTTATTTCACAGACTACTTTTTTAACTGGAAAGGTTGAATACACAAGTATACTTTCTACATCTTTCTTTAAAAGTGTTTTTCTGTATTCATACTTCTTTTCTCCACTTAATATTTTTTCTACATATTTTGGCTTTATACTCATTAAAACATACATATTTTTTCACAAGTTAATTATATCAAAAATTTCTATTATTTTAAAGCCTTGCTTGAATATAATATTAGTATGAGGTGGATTCATGAATTTAAAAAAGATTAAAATTATTAATGTTATTGGAGTTTTTGCATTAAGTTTTTTATTTCATTTTATGTATGAGTGGTGGCCTAATGTAGTTACAAGTATATTTTTTCCAGTTAATGAAAGTATATGGGAACATATGAAGATATTTGTATCAGCTATTTTAGTTTGGGGATTAGTTGATAAATTTTTATTAGATAAGTTTAACATTTATTACAATAATCACTTTTTTAGTACTGTGCTAACTAGCATTTTAAGTATTGCCTTGTATTTGATTATATATTTACCACTTTATAAAATATTTGGAGAAATTATGTTTATTTCTATAGGGTTAATGCTACTTGTTTATGCTTTTATGGAATATGTTAGTTATAAGATTCTGAGTGGAAGAGAACTCAATATTAATAAGGTATTCTTAATTATAGTTATAATTGTTACTTATGTATCTTTTGGTTTGTTAACATATAAACCACCTAAGTATTTTCTATTTTATGATACAAATCTAAAAAAATATGGTATTTAGTTTACCACATTTCTTTTAAGTTACCATCTTTTTTGTAGTAGTCATCCATTAGTTCAATGTATAACCAGTCACTTTCTATAATTTCGTCTCTTGTCATAGTTAGTACGTGTAAATCATAGTCTAGGCTTTCGGCAATGTAGAAAGTACTATCTTCTTTACCTATTATTATTCCAATATGTCCATACCTTCCTATTAGATCTCCTGGTTTTACTAAGGATGCATCAAAGTTTTCTTCAGTCAATTTCATTTTTGTGCTTAAGTCATCTAAGTCATCATTTCTATCTTCATTTATTCCTGCACCTACATCTCCTACATCATAACCTCCGTTTAATAAGGCCCATGACACAAATCCACTGCAGTCTAGGCCGTTTGGCGTTTTTATTTTTAGTGTGTCAGTTAGTAATGGGCAACCCCAGGCAGCTGGACCATGAACACTACTTTTTATTTTAGAAAATTTGTTTTCTGTTAGGTATAAACCTTTATGATAATACCTACCTTCTCCATCAGCATAGTCTTGGTCTCCATAGTTAACTAGTCTTCCATTTTCATAAAAGTATGGTATTCTATAAGGAAACTCTAAACTTAAAAATCTTGCTGCAGCAACTACACCAGCCCTGGTTTTCAAGCCTACAGTTTTTATTTTGAGTGCTAAAGCTTCATCAAGAATAGTTTCTTCTTCTTTAGTAAACTCGTTACAAGTTAATTTTTCTTTTTTGTTATTTATTACTGGTATAGTGTATAAGTCTGTTACAATTACTTCTACACTTTTTGTAAGATTATTACTAGTTGCAGTTAAATTAGCAGTACCAACAGATAAACCAGTTAAAACTGAACCATTGACATTTACTATATCAGAAGATGTTTCGTACTTTGTGTTAGATAAATTTGATGTAATAGAATAAGATTCACCAATTGATAAGTATACTCTCTCGGTGTTTAATATAAGAGTTGGTTCTTTTGTGTTTTCTTTTTTTAAGAATAGTGTTAAAAAATATATAATTAATACTAATGTAATTAAGAATTTTATTAAGTTTAATAAATTTCTAAATTTCTTTTTTAGTTTTAGTTTTTTCTTTCTCATATTTTACCTTTCGTATTAATTATAACATATTTTTTATATTTATATAATCTTTTTTACTAAGGCATGTTTTTCTTCATCATAGTCTACTACTATTTCTTCGGTAGTAAATAGTTCATTTGATAATAAAGTTGTAAGTTTTTGTTCTGCTTTTTCTGTTAATTCTTTATTCTTTTTATATCTATTTATATATATTTCTCTGTCTTTTTGATTTGAAAAAAGTATTTCTAGGAAACAATTAAGTTTTTCTTCATCATTTTTGATATAACAAAGTTTTTGCGCTTTTAGTTTTGTTAAATCAGTTTTTGGCATATCTACAAGTTTATGACTCATTTCTATTAATCTAGCAAATAATTTTATGTTAGCAAGAAGTTCAGGAAATTCTATTTCTCCATTTGGCATTCTAAATTCTATGGTGTTTTTTCTAAATAATCCAATATTTTTAAAGTTTAGACCTTTATAACGATTTTGGTTAATTTGTTGAAGTGTTTCAATTATACTTTCTTTAGTGTCTTTATTTAGTTTACCTTCTGTTATTGCTTCTATATATATATCTTTAGTTTTTATTGCATATTCATTTACACTTTCTCTTTTTATAGTACCTTCTTTGTCTGTTATATAGTACATTATGTTTTCTACATTGTTATATAAGTATAAAAGCATTAGATAGTCTTCTTTTCTAGTAAGATATGAAGCACCTATATGTATGTGACCACCACAGGATGAGTCAGTATAGAACTTGCATGTTTTTAATAATTCACATACTCCGTTAAGAAGGTTCATGTCATGTATGTTATAGTGAAGTATTGGGCTTACTATTTCAAAACCACTTTTTACTGAATTGTCACCTTTAATTAAGTAGTCGGTAAATATGCTTTTTATTTTTTCAAAATCTTTTATGTTAGTATTACAAGTTTCTAGTTCTACACCTATTGTTATTTTGTTATCTATTTTTGTTCTGTTAATTAAAGAAGTAACGTTTTCACTTATGTTAGGTTCATAACTATTTGATATTAGAAATTCCATCATGTTTTTGTTATCTAAAAAGCAGGTCAGAAAAGTTTTTAGATTTTGGTCTTCAACTTTATTTATAATGTTTAGTTTCAGTTTAAGAGAAGTTGTTTTTATAAACTTTTCTATTATGTAGTTTTCTTCTTCAGTACTTATTATTAAGTCAGATCTATATTGCGAATATTCTTCTTTTTCCGCATATTTTTTTATTAATTCTTTATTAGTAAATGACTTTATTACACTGACTTGACTACCTATTGTTAATCTATCTAAATATTCTTCTTTTTGTTCATCTGTAAATTTAGTTATTATGAACCTTAATAAGTATATTGGCTTTTTATCTAGTATATTAAAGGCTATATCTTCATAGTAATCTTTGTTATTTATTGTTTCGGCTATTAAATATGTATAATATGATTCCATTAATGGATACATTTTCTTTAAATATTTATATCTTTCGTTTTCATCTTTAATAGAAGAACCTATTTTTTCTAATTCATATGAGCCTAGAACATTTTCGTTTATAACATTATTATATACTCTTTCTATAATATCACCTTTTGTTTTATGTAAGTAAGTAATTCTGTCACCGTCAGATAGATAGCAAAAGTATTTTTCTTTTTCTTCTTTTGTTAATAGTTTAAAGAAAATGTTTTTGTCGTAGAAATATTTACAATTTTTCATAACTAAAAGTATTTTTTCTTCTCTGGTTTTACATTTACTTAGATCTATTTCTCTAAATTTATTCATGTGATCAATTATACTTATATTCATAATTTTCCCCCTTTAATTAAGCACTTTTTTGGTAAGTGTTTTTTCTTCTTGATCGTATTCAAATGAAATAACTGGATTTTCTTTTTCTTTTTCTTTAAATAAATGTTTTTTTATGTCTATTAAAAACTTCTTTTTTTCTTCAATGTCAAGTTTAGAGTTTTTAGTGTACCTATCTATGTAGATTTGTTTTTCACTTTCTGTGGTAAATAGTATATCTAATAATAAATTCAACTTTTCTATGTCGCTTTTTGTTTCTCCTATTTGAAAAGCTTTTACTTTAATTGGGTCAGTCTTTTCTAGGTAATTTAATTTGTGACTCATCTCAATTAGTCTAGAGAATAGTTTTATGTTTGCTAGGAGTTCAGAAAATTCTATTTCACCATTAGGCATTCTGAATTCTATTGTTTGTTTTGTTAGTGAATCTATATTTTTAAAGTTTAAGCCCCTATATCTGTCTGGGTTTATTTCGTTAAATATACTAGTTATTTCTTTATTAAAGTTTTCTTTTTTAAACAGTCCTTCATCAATTGCTCCTATGTATGCTTCTTTTGATTTAGTTGCGTATCTATCAAATGATGGCCTTTTTTTAGTGTTTTCTCTGTCTGTTATGTAATAAAGGATTTCTTCACAATTGTTGTACAAATATAAAAGCATTAGATAGTCTTCTTTCGTAGTAAAGTAGTTTGAACCAATATGTATATGTCCTCCGCAAGAGGTGTCTGTGTAGAATTTGTTTTCTTTTAAGAGTTCACATAAACTTTTTAAAAGTGTTAGGTTTTCCATGTCGTAGTGCATTATTGGAGAAGTTATTTCTAAACCACTTCTTACTGAGGCATCCCTTTTTACATCAAAATAATTTAGTAAAGTTTTAGTTTTTGTGTAATTATCTATTTCTTTATTACAACATTCTAGTTCTACACCTATTGTAATTTTGTTATCAACTTCAGTTTTTCCTAGTTCGGAAGCAGTTACCGGAGTTATTAAGTTATTTAAAATAGTTTCTTCGTTTGAAAGTAAATAACTTTTTAAATTAGCATCACTTAATAATTCAGTTAATTCTCTTTTTAGATTAGTATCTTCTAGTATTGTTATTAGGTTTACTCTAAATTTATTAACGTTTATAGATTTAAAAACTTCTTTAATGTAAGTAGGATCGTTTGTAGCAGAAACTAGTTTTGAACGATATTTTGTAAATCTTTTTTGTAATGAATATTTTTTTATTAGTTCTTTATTATTAAAAGAAAGAATTACTTTTGCAGCATCACTATCTTCAAGGGAGTCTATGTAAAGTTCTTTTGCTTCGTCTGATAACTTTTGTATAGTATCTATTTTGTAATATGATTTATCATTTAGGAATGCATTTATAGAAATAATTTTCATTTGTTCGTCATTCATGCTTAATATTATATTTTTTATGCCTAGCAAGTTATCTTTTAGTTTATCACTTAGTAGTTCAAGATACTCGTATTTTTCTAAATCACTTTCTAGACTTTCAATAAATACTATTATGTAATCTATTCTTAAGTTATCTTTATGCATTTTTATTACTTTTTTTTGAGTAGTTTTGTCTAATGATTTCATGTAATCTAAAAAATAATCCCTATATATTTTGTAACAATATTTAATTTTGTCATTATCACTTAAATAAGTAAAAATATGTGTTACATAGTAAGTATCTTCTTCTTCTAAGACATTTATTATATCTTTAATTGTTTCACATCCAGTTATGTCTATTCCTCTTATACTTGTATATTTTGCTATTTTTTCATATATTTCTTTTTCCATTATAAAACCCCCATTTGGTACCATATTATACTACAAATGTGGGGTTAAGTCAAATTATAATGTTTTTGATGTATTTTTTTTATTTATATAATCAATTATTACTTTTTCATTACTATGCATTAGTTCTAAAAAATCTAGTAAGTATACTTCGCCTTCGAAGGTGTTTTGACCTTCATATATGTCTTTAAATATTATTTTTGCTGTTTGATAGTTATCGTACTCTGTTACTTTGTAGTTACCATGTGCAATTGAATTTCTTATTCCATTTATAATGGCTTTGTTTAAAAAGTATTTAGGGTGATTTTGGTAGTATACATTATAACTATCTATTTCTTTAATTTCAGAGTTATATTTTGTTAAGTTATTATTTAATGTTGTTAATTTTTGATTTAGTAAATCTATAACTTCTTGTTTACCTTTTCCTGTTAAGTTATTTATTTGACTAGTGGTTTTTTGAATGGAAGAATTGATTTCAGTTACTTTTTTAATTAGACTTGTTTTATATTCGTTTTTATTATTTAGGTATTTGTTATCAACTTTATAGTTTTTTACTTTAATTTTACTAAGGTCTAGTAAACCATAGTCAAGTTTGTCGTTTTCGGTGTAAACATTTTCTTCATTATTATCATAAATTTTGTCTAAGCCATATGAGAAAATGCTATTAAACATTGCGATTAAACTAACTGCTAGTTCTTCGTAGGATAGTGTAAAATTTATGTTTTTGTTAGACAAGTACTTTTTTATTACATTTATATCAGTTGATTTAGTTTTTTCCATTGCACTTAGTATGCATATATTACTTAAAGAAGATATAGCCAGTTTTGTTTTGTTACCAATTATTTCTTTTGTGATTATTTCTCCAATTATATGTTGATTATCACTATATGTCACTTCTGGTCTTGACATTTCTAATAAAGATACAGCTATTTTTTCAAAGTCTAGGTTGTCAACTTTTTTAAGTCCGTAGTCAAATTGATATTCTTTTTCATGTTCTTTTATGAACTTTCTAATTTCTTTAAAACTATTTGTTTCTAGGAAGTTATTTGTCATTTTATCTAGCTCTTCTCTTATGTTCTTTGGTACTGGGGTGTTGTCAAGAGTTTTTGCTGTTATATATATTACTTCATGATTTTTCATGTATTTAACTATACTTTTAACGGTGGTAAGAGGTTTTTTTCTTCCTTCAGTGCCATGGCGAGTAAAAACTTTTGATTCAGTGTACTCACTTACACTAGTTCTATCTATGTATTTGGACAAAGAAACACCTATAAAATAGTTTAAGCGTTCAAGTGGAATTGTTACTAAGTCGTTTTCATCTAATATTGTTATTTTTTCATTTTCGAAATCTAAATAGTAGTTGCCGTGAGCAATTTTGTTTCTTAATTTGTTAACTGTTGTTGCTGCATCTCCCATTAAATGATTATTGTCATAGTATAGACCATTTTTTTCAGTGAATAAGAGTTTTACTGTACTCTCTAGTTCGTTTAATAATAGTTTTGATTCGTAGTTTAAGTTTCCAGCGTTTTCTACTATGTCTTCTTTTATAGATAATAATATGTTACTTGCTAAACCGAATGAGGCTACACTTGTTATTCTTTTATCTTTTAAAAAGGATTGTACATTGTTGTTTGGAAGATTGAAAGCTAAGTTTTCTAAAAATAGTGAGTATGCTTTTATGCTTCCATAGTAATTTTCAATTGTTTCTAGTTTGTTTTGTTCTAAATTCATATATTATCCTTCCTTCTTCCTTTTCTTTGTTGCTTGCTTTTTAATTTAAGTTAATTATATCATTTTATGTTGTTTTTAGTCAAATTTTGAATGTAAAATGTGTATGTTCTTTTATAATAAATGTAAAAATTAATGTTATAAATATATATAGTAAAGGTAGTGATAGATGTGAATATCAATTATGAAAAGATACAACAATCAATTAATGAGTATGGGAATTATATTTTAACCTGCATTAAAAATCAGTATAGTTCCTCATTAACCCAAGGACAACTTCAAAATATTGATAGTTTATTAAATACAAATTTCATTGTAATTGAAAGACCAACAAAAGAAGACATTGCCTTTTTTAGTAAGCAAGCAGGAATAACCAATCCTGAAAATTATAGTTCTGAATATATTCCATCCGCTCATGGTGGAAGAACAAAAGAAGATAATAAAATTCATATTTATCCTTATACAAAATCATTTAGTGATTGCAAAAGTGATAAAGAAATAATTCAATCATGTATTGATAATATTGTTGTCCATGAAATATTTCATTATTTTATTAGACCAAATTTATTTAATGAAAGTAATACAATAAAAGGTGAGTTTGGACAATTTATTACTGAAGGATTAGTTCAACATTATGCTGAAGAATTTGCAAAAAAATATAGATTAGGAAATCCAAAATCTAATTATGGCAAAAATGTTGAGTTTGCTAAACAATTAATTGCTTCATTTCCAAATAATTTGACGCAAGCACAAATTGATAGAATAGTATTCACTTATAATCAAGATGAATTATTAAATATAGTACAAAATGGAAATGAAATGTATCAAGAATATGTTGATGAACTTCAATTTAAAGAGGATATTTCCACATTTATTACAATTATGGGAATAGATATGGGAATGAATAAAGAAGATGAAAAATTAAAAGGTATTATAAAGCACTATAAAAAAATTGATGATGTTAATATTATCTACGATGAATTAAGTAAAAATATTGAATTAATATTTAAAAATAATATGGAAATGAGAGATGGTTATATGTTGAAATTAAGAAATCTTATTTCTGATAGAAAATTAAAAAAAGAAATGTCTAGATATCAAACTAATATGAAATCATTTTTACCCATTGAAGAGAAAATAAAAAAATTAAAAATGAGTGGTAAAAGTGTTGATGAAATAAAAGAAGCAATAGGAGTTGATAGTTATATATTTGATTATGTTCCAAATGTCTTATATCATGGAAGCCCTGAAAATTTAGATGTTATTAACTCAAATGAAAGCACACAAAAAGGCAGTTATGTTTATGCAACTGATAACCCAGTTCACGCTTTATTCTTTTCTATTTTTAGAAATTCTAGTATAGCAAGAGCACATATAGATGAATATATAGATAAAAATGAGAATTATCAAGTTAAGTATTACATTGATGAAAGAGTTCAAGGAACTTTAGATGAAATTATTTCTAATCAAAATATAACGATTCATGTTTGTAATGGAGAACAATTTTTTAAACCACAGGGAGAAGCATATATTGGTAGAGAATGGATTTCAAAAGATGGGCAAAGTATAGTTCCGATAGATAAAATACAAGTAAATGTTAAACACTTTTTTGAAATTTTAGAAAAAGAAGGTTTAGTTGAATATGATAAATATGATAAATCCAAAAATTGGAAAACAATTATTGATATGTTAGGTCAAAATTATCCTTTTGGCTTAAGCACAGAACGAGGAAAAAATATAGAAGAATTTGATTTAATGTATGATGAATTTATAGAAAATAATTTTCCAGAACAATTAGAATTTTCTAAACAATTTAGAGAGTTTGCAAAAGAAGTTATGGCAACTAATTACAAATTAGAAAATCCAAATATGACTGCTGAAGAAGAAATAAATTATAAGTTAAAAATTATTAAAAATACAGCTGATGGTTTCTTATTAGTACAAAAAGATGAATCAGGTAAAATTGAATGGATTGTTAATATGAAGAAAATAAATACATTTATGAATCCAGCTGATACAATACAAGAAGCAAAAGGAAGAAGTCTATAATGGCTAGCCATAAAATACATATTAAAGAAGCATTAAATGTATATAAAAAATGGAATCATAATTAATAAAAAATATAAAAAGGAAGATTTCTATTCTGATATTTATTGCAAAGCTAGAAATGTTAATAAAATACAAAGCATACGGGATGATGAAATATTAATTAGAGATATTGCTGTTCATTTAATATCTACAAACTTTATAATTCTTATGGATTTCTTTGTATTAGAGCACATAAAAATTAAAATTTGCTTATATTGTTTTGCAATCATTTTTTTTAGTTTACATATTATTAAATTTATCTTATAGAAATTATTTGAGGTATTATACTAGTGAAATATATATTGAATATATTAACTTAAAAAAATAAATGATTATTATGTAATGTAATCAAAAATATGTTATAATATTCATTACAAAGGGAGGCTTTAAATAATGAGTAATGTTCAATTAGAATATATTGATGAAAATTTAAATAGAATTATACAAAATCCAGATAGTGTTTTATACTTGAGACCATATAATGTAGGAAACAAACGAGCATTATTTGCTATGGTTAAAGAAGAACAAGGTGTTTATAGAAAAGTTCAAATTACAAAAGAACAATCTAAAATGACTTTCCCTTGGGAACCTATATATTGGTTTTATAAAGGGCCAGGATATTTTTACTTAAAAGATTTTATAATTTTAAATTCAAATAATCTTGCACTAAATACAACAAATTTAGATGGCTTTAAGTCGCGATCATTAGGTGAAGATAAAATTCTTAATGTAGGAGTATTTGCAACATTTAATGATGGCTCATCAACTTTTGTATGGCGTGAAAGATCAAAAAAATTTGAAAAAAAAGGTGGTATACAACCATATATAGATTTATTAAAAAAATATAAAGAATATGAACCAAAGCATGATACTTATAAGTTTATAGAATCTGTTGATGAAGTTGATGGTTTATTTGTAATTCCAGAACTTCAAACAAAGATAAAAGAACAACAAATGGTAAAAAAACTTATTCCTAATACAAGAAAAGATGATTAACGTTCCAATGATATGAACCCCGTTTCTTGGACAAAATAGAAACGAGGTTTTTGTATGACTAAAATAAGTTATGAAGAAAGAATTAATTTATATTATGATAGAAAGAATGGCATGCCTTTTCCTTCTATAAAATCAAAATATGGTATTAATAAATCTGGAGTTGAATATCTAGTTAGATTAATTGATAAGCATGGATTTGATATTCTAAGAACTAATGAAAATAAAAGTTATAGTTCTAAGGAAAAACAAAGAATTTTATCAAGATGATCTAAATATTTTTAATAGTTATGTAAATAAAACAAGAATAATTATAGATATGGTTGATAGATTTATTGTTCGTGGTAGGAATTCAGAATATGATATTGACTGTTTAATTTGTGGGACAATAGATAATTATGTTTGGATAAGTAAATATGATTTATATGACTTAGTTTTGTCAAAAAAATGTCTTCATTTTACTTCATCGCATGTTGCTTGTATGACTTTAGGTCCTCAAAAAAGATGTATAACTTCTAAAGGAAATTTAAAAGACAGATATTTAGTCGCAGTTAGATGGAATTTTCTTAGAGAAGATATTATCAGTTTTAAGAATAACTCTAACCAAGGCTAGAAATGTGGGTTCGAATTTTAAATATATAAAAAACACCAAATTTATGGTGTTAAATTCATTTGGAGCGAGTGTCGTAGTTATCTACAACTTTTTCCAATATACGAATGAACACATAATTAATAATTATTGATAATATTTCGCACTAATTTAACTTTATGTGATGAAAAAATAGTGAATTTATGTTACGATATATAAGAGGTGATAATGATGAGCGAACTTTTAAACCAAAAAATATTTCAATCAAAATCTTTTAAATCATTAAAATTAATTCTTAAAAATAGCTGCATTAAAGATTCGATTCCTTCAATGCCATACAATGAATTTGAAAACATAGTAATTGCGTTTATTAAAGAAATTATGAATTTATATTTAGAAAACACTGAATTTTGTAACGATATGTGTTCCTGTGTTATAAGGGATTTATCCAATAATATTCTAGGTGAATTTGATATAAAAAATCATATAAATCATATAATTGTTGAAAATGTAATTACAATAGACAAAGGAGTAGTTAAAGCTATTTATTTTGGAGAAATTAATTTTATGAGCGTTATTTTTCATGAATTAAATCATTTTAAAAATGCATATGATATGAAATTAGGAAGAACAAATAAAGATGTAATTAGAGTTATAAAAGAAACCCTATTAACAATAGCTACCCAAGATAATCTTGCTAAGAATGATGCTACTAAATCAAAAATAACATATATAAATGACAATATACAAGGTAATTATGATGAATATTATTATCATTGTAATTATGGAGTATTTTCGGATGAAAAAATTGCAGAAATTAATGCAATAAAAGATCTAATCTTATTTATAAAAATAACTGGCTTAGAATTGTCAGAACTATACATACAAAAATTAAATGATGAAATATCAAAGAATACAATTCAATATAATAATTACTTAAGAGATTTTAGGTTAATTTATAATTTTAATGATTATTTTTTAGATTTCGAAGAAGCGTTTGATGAGATGATTAAATTTTATCCGAATTGGTTGGCTATACCTCAATTGAATATTGAATATTACCTTGACAAAGATGGTAATGTTGCAAAAAGAACCAAAAAAGAATTAGAAAAAAGATTAAAAACAGAAACTGACAAAGATATTAAAGAATATATACAATATTTATTATCAGCTAATATTAGTAAAAAATTAAATAGAAACGAGTTCCAAACTGAAAATTTAAAAAGCAAATAAATTAAACAATGTTTCCGAAAAAATATAATTTAAGTTTTATTAATCATTTTAATATTTAAAATTTGCCATATTGTTGTATGTGATTTCAACCTTTGTATCTTATATTTTTAAGAAATTAGATTTATCAATGTGTATTTCTTGTTTGATAATATTAATCATAAACACCATCCTTTTCTTAGGATGATTTCTTTGTAAGACACAAAAAAATCAATCTTTCGATTGATTCTATATATCAAGTTCAAACTAAATAGTTCGAACAGTTTCGTCAATGGAGCCATAAAGGTTGAAGTCGGACAACCTTTAATTATCTAAATTATAGGTAGTAATAAACTACTAACTGATTTAAGTATACCATGAAAATACTAAATTTTAACAAAAAAGTGATGATAATTATTAAGCAGGATAAAGGGGATGATAGCACTACCTTAATTTATTCTGTATAAATAAAGGAATTATAGTGCTATCATTTCTTATTTTGCACTTGCAAAATTGAGTTAAAAGATGGAAGAACTCTACCATACTTTCGATTTATTCCTTTTAATTAAAGGGTTTGCAAGGTTCTATTTTACTTCCAAATGTTGGATATATACTAGAAATGTTGGATGAATCTTGGATGTTTTAATTTAGTAATAAAATTTACCAAAATTATGGTATAATTATATATAGATAAAAGTAGTATATCTATATTAATATTGAATATAATAGGAGGAAAAAATATTAAATGAATGTAGATTTTGTAAAAGATGATTATAGATTTAATGCTAGAGCATCAGCTATTATTTTAAATGAAAAAAAGGACAAAATTTTATTATTTAAGGTTGAAGATGGTAGAGATTATTTTTTATTACCAGGTGGAAGAATTGAATTATATGAGGATAGTCTAACTGCTATTAAACGAGAAGTAATGGAAGAATTAGGATATGATATTGATTTCACTCTTTGCTCTATACAAGAAAACTTTGTAATAAAAGAAAATGTAAAAATAATGCAATATAGTTTTTGCTATAAAGGTATTTATAAAGGCATTATTAATACTGATAGATTTGTTTGTAAAGATAATAATAATCAATATTTTTATTGGGTTGATATAGAACAATTAAATAGTTATAAAGTATATCCAGAATCGACTATAAAATTAATTAGGTCAGAAAAATTGAAACATATTATTGAAAAAAATGATTAAAAGGAGGAAGTATTTATAATGACTACTATTTATTTAATTAGGCATTCAAAGCCAATGAAAGTTAATAACACTTTTAATAAAGATAATCTACAATTGCAAAATGAAAAGTCTTCTCTTTCAATTGAGGGAGAATAAATTGCTAATGAAAAATTAAGTAAAAAAGAATTTGATGATATTGATATATTATTTTCATCAAGTTATGTTAGAACTATACAGACAGCTAAATATTTAGCTAATAAAAATAATCTTGAAATAAATGTTATAAGTGATTTAGGCGAGAGAAAATTTGGAATTGATTCTTGGAATGAGTTACCAGATAAATTTGAAAGAAAACAATTTTTAGATGAAAATTATAAACTTAATAATGGTGAAAATCAAAAAGAAGTAAGAGATAGAATGTACTCTGTAATTATGAAAGTTTTAAATAAATATCCTAATAAGAGAATAGCTATTGTTAGTCATGGAACTGCAATTTCATATTTATTAAAAAAGTGGTGTGATGCCAATATAGTTGATGATAAGTTAAGATATACTTTTAAAAATGAAATAGTATTTGATAGTTGTTTTAATTATTGCGAAACATTTAAATTAGTATTTGATGCTGAGAATAAACTAATTGATATTAAAAATATAAAACTTGATTAGGTGTTAAAATGGGTGAATAATATGAAAAAGTTAATTGAATAGCGAAGATTTTCTCTAAATGAACTTTAAAGAATGTAAATAAAAATGTAAATATAATTCTTTATTTATTAAATTTAACAAAAATATTAAAATCCATGATATAATTTAATAGAGGAAGTGATTACCATAGAAAAAGCAAATAAAAAAATTATTTATGAATATTTTATAGTTAATAATGCCTTTCAAAATGAATTGTCACAAATTAGTGATGCTATGTATTCAAGAAATCATGAACAAAATGCAGATTGGTATCGTAGTTTTGGCGATAGATTTAATTCTATATTAGGATTCAATGGTCAAACAATGGACCAATTTGTTAATTATGTTTCTACTGTTAATTTAACACCAGAGCAAAAAAGAGCTTTAGTTGAATTAAGAAAAGAACCAATGTTTAAAAAACTTATGGGTGAAACTGCTATACAACAAAAATCAGAATTAGAAAATGTATTAGGAAGTAAAATTACATCTGAAGGTATGACTTTTGCAGATGAATATGGTCCAAAAGTTGCAACAAAAACAGTGCAACAGTTAGATCAAGAATTAGATGCATATAGTGATAAATTATCAGAGTTATTAAGTTTTGGCACTATTACGGAACAACAATATGATAGTTATAATCAAAATTTAGATTATATATATGACTACTATATGAGTTGCTCTAAAGGTGATCAAATACCATTTAGAAAAATGACTAATGCTCAATACGAACAAATTGAACAAAGAGCAATAGAAAATGGAGTTAGTTTTAGTGAACAATTGATTCAAGAAACTGGAGATTTAAAATATGACCATGATGAAATTCAAGAATTACAGGGTCAAGGTATAAAAAGATAAGATAATTTAATAGAAAAAATCCGAAATTATAATTTATGAATAACGGATTTTTTTATTGTATGTTGTTATTATAAAATACTATGGAATTGGTTGAGAAAATGTACCTGTTTTAAAAATATTTTTATATAGCTGTGTTCCATCTGTACTTCTTATATTTGATAAATTAATAGTAATTACTCCGAGTTCTAATTTGTTACTTTTAAATTTATCATTATCTTTTATAGGTATTATTCTTATTATTTTTTCTATATCATTTTTAGGTGTAAATGATAAATTAGTAAAGTCTTTATTTGGTTTAACTTCATAATAATTAACATCGTACATTTCTTTTAATTTATTAACATAAATTTCTATTTCAATTCTAGTTCTAAAACCATTATGTGCTACAGGTATAGGAAATTTATCCTCATCCATAAACATAAATAAATCAAGCGGTGTGCCATAATTATTATGATAATCAATTAAATCATAATAAAATGAGTTTCTTAAATTTAATTTTTTAATTTCTATTTTTGTACCTAACTTTTCTATTTCTATGTCATCAATATATTTAGAAATTAGTTTTTGTTTATCTGTTTTATCTAAATAGTTCCAACGAACAAACAAATCAATTATATTTTCAGGATGAAGATAATCTTCTATTTCTTTTTTGTCTTTAATAAGCAATAAATCATCCACAGTAAAGTTTAAATTTTCATATTGTTTACTATCTTGCTCTTGCTTTTCTAACACTTGTCTTTTGTATTCTATTTGTTTTAATTCGTTATCAAACTCATCAAGTTTAACTATGCCTTTAATGTATGCTGTTTTAATCCTATCTTTTTCCTTATCTAGTTCTTTTAATTCCTTTTTATAATCTATTTTATTATAATCAAGTTTTGACTTTATAAAAGGCGTATAATAGTCGTTAAATAGATCATCTATATAAACAAGTGTTAATAGTTCTAATAGTATTAAATCTTCAATATAATCTTCTTTTAAATTAATTTTACAATGATTACATTTATAGTAGTAATACTTCTTATTAAGTTTCTTTTTAACGCTAGCTTTACCACCAAAATAATTACCACATTTAGCACATTTTAATTTGTTAGTAAAAAGATATGTTGAAGTTCTTTCATAGTGTCTAGCATTTCTTAATTTTTGATATTGGCAAGATTCCCATTTATCTTTATTAACTAAAGGCTCAACAACATTTTTATAATATGTTGGATGTTTAGTTCTTTTACCATGGATATAATCTCCTTTATATATTTCATTTGATAATATCTTTTGTATTGTTGAATCTCTCCAAGTTTTACCTAAAACATTTTCTTTGTTATAGATATTTGCTATTTTTTGATGGCTTTTACCTTCTAAATATAAATCAAATACTCTTACTACAATATCTTTTGTAAGTGGATTGGGAACTAACTTTTTGTTTTCTCTTTTATAACCTAGTGTAGTTCTACTTGGTAAATGTCCTTGTTTAATTGCACCAGTTAATCCGACTTTAGTTCTTTCAGAACATTTTTCTATTTCATTTTGACTTACACTAGTCATAATTCTCATAACCATTCTACCATTTGAAGTAGTAGTGTTAGATTCATCAGCTAGACAATCAATATCACAATCTAAATCATTAACTATTTTCATTAGTTTTTCAATATCATAAACACTTCTAGTAAGTCTATCAAGTTTAAATGCTACAATTACATTAATATTCTTATTTCTTATGTCCTCAAGCATTTCTTGATATGCTGGTCGTTTATCACTTTTTGCACTGATTCCAGCATCTTTATAAACTTTAAATATTTCATATCGTTTAAACTTACAAAACTCCCTTAATCTTTCTTCTTGTTCTCTCAAGGAAAAACCTTCACGAGCTTGATCCTCTGTACTGACTCTAATGTAAATACCTGCTATTTTATTTTCTTCATTCATATTTTTAAATATTTCCTTTCATATGTTTGGCACTTCAAACGTAAAAAGTAAAGTATAAAATTTAAAATTATTAAGATACTTTTCATATGTTTGGCACTTTAAATCGATTTTTGCAACCTAAAAATTATATCTTTCACTTGTTTGGCACTTTAAACTTGAAAAGTGTAGTCTAAAATCTAAATATTTTAAAAAACATCTCTCTTTTGTTTAGCACTTTAAAAGTATTTTTGAAAAGTATAATACTTAAAAAAAGATATTTAATGTGTATTTATATAATCCTCTAAATCTTTAAATGATATTTTGCTTTTAAAGGTATTTATATAAACATCATCAAATTCATCAAATACTAAGTATTTATTATTTTTAATAACGATGATATGTGGCATAACATAAGCAACATTTGTACCTGTTATATTCTTAACACAACCGTTATTTATGATAGGAGTTGTATTAGTAAATCTTCCAATCATCTCAATTTTTCTTTTTAATTTATCACTTATTTTTAATTCTTTTGTTTCTATATTTAACATAAAATCAACTCCTTTACATAACAAAAAAACTAACTATTTCTAGTTAGCATTTATTACCTCTCAGAAGTAAATTTTCCGAGTTTCCTATCAATCTGGAGCAGTTGCTAAACGGGTTTAGCACACTTTTTAAATAAATTCATTTGCATTTGATGTGTTAATTATACCGCATTTAGACTATATTTACAATGATTAATGTAGAAATTTATTAAAAAAACATTCAAAAATACGATAATTGTTGCAAAAAAACAAATGTTATGGTATAATTACATCCGGTAAGGGGGAATTATGTTATGGATAAAAAGCAAAGAGATAGACTTATAGTTATTTCAATAATGAGTTATTATGCTAGACAAATTTTTGCAGAAACTAAAGGATATGAATTTAGAAAGTCGCCTTTAAAGGATTGTGACTTAAACAAAAAAATATATGTATATTCAGCAAAAGAGGATAAAGCATTAATTGGCTATATGAAAGTTTCTGATATATTGAAAGGTAATACAAATCAAATATTAAAAGCAACCGGTTATGATGTTCGCCCAGATGGACATGAAATAGTTGATTATTATGGACAAAATTTTCAAAGATGTTGTGCGTTAAAATTATATGATGTTACTGAATTTGAAGAATATCTTACATTAAGAGATATGAGAAAAATTAATCCTAATGTACAATTACCACAATACTATTCTTATATTTATGAAAATGATCCATTATATCAAGTTATAAAAGAATGGGATAATGCTTTTAGTTTAGATGGCAACCTATGTGAAAATCCTGCTAGAGAAAAACAATTCATATTACAAAGAGCAAAAGAAAGAGGTAGAAGATAATGATACATGAAATGAAATTACAACCAGAATATTTCAATTTTATTCTTAATGGTACAAAGAGAATTGAAATTAGGTTAAATGATGAAAAAAGACAAAATATTAAATTGGGTGATAAAATTAAATTTTTAAAAGAACCTGATTTAAATGAATCATTTGAAGCACAAGTTATAGGATTGTTAAGATATAATTCTTTTGAAGAAATGTTTAAAGATTATGATATTTCAATTTTATCAGATAAATCTATGACAAAAGAAGAATTGATATCTGTTTTAGAACAATTTTATACAAAAGAAAAACAAGAAAAGTATGGTGTTTTAGGAATTAGAATTGAATTAATCTAATTCCTTTTTTATAGATTTAAAAAAATATGCAAAAATACGATTTTTATATTGACTTATTAATATAAAAGTGTTATTATAGAACACAAATTTTTGGGAGGGGATTTTAAATGGTAAAGATTGAAAGTTTAAAAAATTATATTGGAGTTTTAAATGAAGATGAATTTATAAAGTTATCTAAACAAATATATGATATTACTGATTTCATCTGTGAAGATTACCCAAAGCACAAAGAATGGTATTTTCACAAACAAATTCCTAGAATTTTTACACCAAGTGGAGAAATACTTTTTGCAAGATCTGAAGAAGATGAAAATAAAATCATTGCAATGGCTTGTCTTAAAAAAGATGAAGAAGAACAAAAAATTTGTACATTATATGTTTCAGATCAATGTAGAGGACAACATTTAGGTACAAGAATGGTTGAAGCATCAATGGAGTTTTAGGTACTACAAAACCACTTATAACATTAGCAGACTATAAATTGCCAATGTTTCAACCTATTATTGAAAAGTATGATTGGGAACTAACAGAAGTTGTATCTGGTCTATATAATGATAGGGCAAAAGAACTATGTTTTAATGGAAAACTAACTAAAGATGTTAATCTTGAACAATCAGGCTTGACTTTAACAAAAAAACCAAGAAAATAAAAAACAGATTAATGAAGTGATAAAATAAATGTAGACAGTCAAAAAAGACACAGTCTGCATTTTTTTGTGCAATAATAGTTTCAAGGAGGGAAAATATATGAGAAAAAATAATATGAAAAAACCTGAAGAAAAAGAGATAATTGTTAAAAGGTATTTTTGTGGAGAATCAGTTGCAAAATTAGCTAGTGAATATGAAATAGGATTAAGACAAATATATCATTGGATTAATAAATATCAAGAAAATGGTATTGAAGGCTTAAAATCTAATACAGGTAAATGTTCTAAACCTCATGAACATATGGGATTGCATTTTAGAAAGCCCAAAAATAAACTAGAAGAATTAGAAATAGAAATTATGAAGAAAGATATTGAGATAGCTAGATTAAAAAAAGGTTACGAAGTGAAAGGAGTTGGTCAAGAAAAGGAGTTCGTTACTACATTCAGCAAGAATATAAAATAATAGATGAATATAAAGATAAATATTCAATTAAATCTTTATGTGAGTGTATGTCTGTAATTCGTTCAGGATATTATAAATGGAGATATAGGCAAGAACATCCAACAATGAAAATGATATCAAGACAATCAGATATAAAATTAATAAAAGAAATACATGCGAAGCATCCATCTCATGGTTATAGATGGATAAATACCTATGCTAGAAACAAATATGGTGTAGTTTGGTCTAATAATCATGTTCATTTATGTTGTAAGTATGAAAATATTAAATCTCAAGGTAAACATTATCGATGGAATAAACCTGATGAAGAACATGAAAAATTTAATAATCTTGTATGGAACGGCTGGAAATATTTAAGCAGACCATACGAAGTAATTGTATTCGATATGACTGCTTTTAAAGTTAAAAGTATTTATTACGAACTCACAATGTATTTTGATGCTTGGAATAAAGAAATAATTGGGTATGGGCTAGTTTCTCGTAAGGGTGATACTAGATCATATTATGATGGCTTGAATCAAGTTTTAAACAAAATAAAAGAAGATCAAATTGAAGAACCTATAATCTTGCATACAGATCAAGGTTCAGTTTATTCTTCTACTAGTTACAACAATCTTCTAAATGAATTTAATATTCAAAGATCCATGTCTAGAGCTGGAACTCCTACAGACAATCCCATTAATGAATCATTAAATGGTTGGATTAAAGAAGAGTTGTTTATTGATTTCGATTTAAAACATTCTAACGACATTCCAAATCTAATAAAATTATACATTAATTATTATAATAATGAAAGACCAAGTTATGCATTAAATTATAAAACCCCAATTCAATTTAAAATTGAATCAGGATTTTAAGTGCTTTTTTTAAACTGTCTACTTTTTATTGACTAGTTCATAATTCTGTTTTTTATTTTCTTCCACAAAGCCAATCAAGAGAAATGTTGCATTTATTAACTATTTCTAATGCAAACGCTGTCAATAATGTTGTTTTACCGCTTTCATAAGCACTTATAGTTGATTGAGTAGTATTAAGAATATTAGCTAGTTCAGTTTGAGTTATTTCATTGGATTTTCTAAATTCTTTTAATCGTTGTCCTATTATTTCATTACTAAATTTGTATTTTTTAGTCGATTTTGAGGTACGAGTAATTCCAATAACATAATCCATACTAACTTTAAAATGATTACATAATATATTTAATTTACTTAATGGAATTAATTCTTTTCCATTTTCCCACCTAGAATAATTTGATTGACTTACCTTTAAAATTTCTGCCATATCTTCTTGATTCAATTCAGCTTCATCCCTAATATCTAATAATCTTTCACTAAGCATACTATCACCTAAATATAATTTTCCCATTTTAAATTTAAATATCAGGTTTTTATGCAAAATAACGATATTTGTGTTATAATATAATTGCAGTAAAAAATTTGGTTAGGAGGTAAAAAAATGAAATATAAACAAAAAGATAGTTGTTATTTGCCAACAAAAATAACTTTTTATATGTTTTTATTGCTTAGTATTCTTTTTTTATTAAAATTTAATTATACTGTAAGTATTAGTTATTGTAATGCAAATAACATTCCATTGAATTTTGTATTACCTACTAGTAGTATGCCTTTTATATTTGGAATGATTTTAACACTATCTATTCTTGAAAGTATTGGAATATATTATTTTAGTAAATTGCTAAAGAAAATTTCTTTTATAAACTCAATTAATAAACATTAATGAATGGTGGTTAGTGTGAGAAAAAATAATGATATAAGATTTTATGTAATTTTATTAATTATTCAAATAATACTGTCAATAATTTATGCTATTTATATAGTTATTGATGAAAGAAAGAAATGGCAAAAAAGAGAATTCTTTAAATATACACTTCGCTATGAAATGGAGTATTTTCTATATATAGATATGGTTAAAAAAATGAGAATAGTGTTGTTTAAAAAGAGAGTAGAATTGTTTTTCTTGAGTGTTTTGGTAATATTAAGGAGGATATTTGTATGGAAGAAAAATTAATAATTCCAATGCTATTTTTTTTTATAGCTGCTTTAGGTGGTATATGTTTATTGATATTTTGCTTTAGAAAAAATGATGATGGCTATGATTATGATAAAATTATGAGGATGATGCATGAACAAACTGATGGAAATTCGGATGCACTTTCAAGGATGAATAAAGAAAAAGATAAGATAGAAGAAAAAATAAGAGACAAAAAGAAAAAACTTGGTATGAAGTTAGTTGATAAATGATTTAAGGAGGAATAAATAATATGAGTATTAAAAATGAAGTTGATATTATAAGAAAAGAAAACTTAAAATTAAATAAAAAAGATACAAAATTAGTTTTTGAAACTTTAATGAAAGTATATAAAAGTAAAATTGTTAATGAAGCAAGAAATATAATGGGTTATACATTAGATGTAGTTGTTGCCAATATGAATGGATTTAATAGACTTGGTAATTCCCAAAATATTTATCAAAAATGGGGAGATAACTTTTATATAGATTTCTATAACTCTGTATTTTGCAAAGAAGAAGTAGATGAAAATGGAGATTTAGTTAGTAATAAAAGTGAAGCCTTTTCTGAAATTAACGAACTTGATTCTATTAAAAATATATCATTTTCTTTAAAAGAAATAATACTAATATGTAAGCAGAATAATATTGATATTAAACTACATACGAAAGATGATTATTCAACTATGACTACACTAGAAATTAAACCATATGAAGGTCATATTCAAGATGATACAAACATTGATAATTATTTAATGTCAGTAATTGATAATTAAATATATTAACAAAAATTGATATATTATAGTTTTTAGAAAAATCTAACATTAATATATCTTTTTTATTGTTTTTAACATATATTTAATTTCAACAGGATATGGGATAAGTACCTCTAATAAGTTGAAACCCTTATTTCATAAGGCTTAACACTTATTTGAAGAGGTGCAAATCTATTTCCGCACTTGCGAAAATGAGTATAATGATATGCAAAAGATATGCACTTTGTATTTAGTTTACTTATTTAATAAGGAAAAAATGATATGCACTTATATAAAAATAGGTGCTTTTTTTATCTTAAAATTGCTTTAAATTCTTATTCTTTGTTTTCATTTTTATTATTAATTTCTTTGTCATTTTCCAACAATAAAGTTGAACATTTTTCTTCAATAACTTTTGGTAAGAATTCCTTTATAGTCTCTTTGTCATTGTTAAAATACTCCATTAATTGTGGTAGTAGATATTTAAAAAAATAATTCATTTATATAACCCCCTTATATTCTTTAAATTAAAAAAATTGAAGTACTAATTTATACCTCAATTTCTAATATAGTAAATTTGTTTTTTTCAAACTTTGTTTTTCTTTCTTGTGGAATAATTTGTATAATGTTATCTTTGTCATATTCATTAATATTAAATAAGTCAGCTTGTATAGTAGTTTCCTTAATGTTATAAAACTCTCTTAATGATTCGATGTATTCTTGTGTTTTAAATTCGTTTTTATAATTAGATAATATAGCATCTCTCTCATCAATATTTATTATCATATCGAAACAATCACTTCTAAACATATAACCAATATTTTCTATTTCATTTTTATTAAAAATAATATCATTAATGGAAACATTATATTTTTTATCTATATCAATTTTAATTTCATCAATATATTTGTTTATAATATAATATTTTTGACTACTATCTAATTTTTTCCAAAGGTTATGACTTTTTACATATTCTGATTTCATTTTCATTTTTTCTATTTCTTTGATATTAAATATTGTTTCTATATCTTGTTTGTATTCAATATTTCTTTTTGTTTCTTCTAGTTCATTAAGTTTAATTTCAACATTTTCTAATTCTCTTTGTAATTCGTTCAATTCTTCTTGAAATATATTTGCATCTATAATAGCATCTATAAAAGCAGTTTTAATTCTTGTTATTTTATTATTAATATCTTCTTTCATAGTTAAATATTTTTTAATTTCATTTTCTACATCTTTATTTAGAGTTGGCTTAAAAGAGTTATCAATTATCAAGAAAAAATCTAACATATCATTTAAAAATTCCATAAGTTCTTTTTCTATTTTCTTTTCATTAATTCTAGTTTTGCAACAATTACATTTGTAATATAAATGTTTTTCTTTATTTTTGCTTGTACTAGAAGTGCCACCCATAACTTTATTGCATTTGGGACATATAATTTTTTGCATAAATATATATGTTGCTTTTCTTTTAAAGTTTTTCAAATTTTTTTCTTTTCTTTTTTGTACCATATCAAAAGTTGTCTTATCTATAATTGCTGGTACAACATTTTTAAATATTTGTATTTCGTTGTTTGTTCTTTTTCCATATTCGCTATTACCAATATATAATTGATTTGAAAGTATTTTATCAACAGTAGTTGTAGGCCATCTTCTATTTAAAACATTTTCTTCTTTAAATAATTTACAAATAGAGCAAACTGACATACCATCTAAATATAATTTAAATATTCTTCTAACAACATCTGCTTGTACCTCATCAATAAATATTTTTTTACTACCATTTTTTTTGACATAGCCAAGTGGTGGTCGTCCTGAAATATGACCTTGTTTAATAGCACCTACTAAACCGACTTTTGTTCTTTCGCTAGTTCTTTCAATTTCAAGTTGTGCTAAAATCGTTATCATTCTCACAAAAAACTTTCCATTAGCACTTGATGTATTAATTTCTTCACTAATGCTTTCTAAGCCACAATTATATTTATCAAGAAATTTACATATGTTTTCTAAGTCTTGAATAGATCGAGTTAATCTATCTAGTTTAAAAATAATAATCTTGTTGATTTTTCCTTGTTTAACATCTTCAATCATTTCTTGAAACTTTGGTCTATTGGTGTTTTTAGCAGAAACTCCTTCTTCGCGATATACTTTGAATATTTCGTAGTTCTTAAACTCACATAACTGTTTCATTCTACATTCTTGTTCGTCTAAACTATGTCCAAATCTTGATTGATCTTCAGTTGAAACACGAGGATAAAGTCCTACGATTACTTTTTTGTTTTCATTCATTTATTATCATCCCCTTTACAAAAAAACACAAAAGAATGAATTTCCTTTGTGTTTATTTAGAATAAAAACTTATATTGCCTTAAATGCAATACCTAGAATTATAACCTAGGATACTATAGTATCATACTTTGTTTGTAAAAGTCATTACAATATCGTGTCAAATTCGTGTTATTTTATGTTAAATTTAGTCGATTTTATGTAATTTCTGTTTTTTTACTTAATTTGCTTGTTCATAGTATTAATTATTTGAATGAATTTTGATAGTGTAATAACAGCATTATCGTTTGGTATGTATATTTTATTTGTGTCATCATAAAGTAGAGCAACTAAAGTATTATAACTATTACTTATAATAATCTTATGTGGTTCACGAATACTTAAATTAGTTTTGTTAAATTTAATTATATGACCATTTACAAATCTAATACTTAAATTTCTAAAACTGGTTTTAATTTTTATTTTATCTATTACTTCACAAGGAAAAGTTAAAGTTTCTATGGTCGTTTTCATAACAATTTATCCCTCCTTTACAATGAAAAAAGCCCATAATATCAAATACTATGAACTTATTTATGTATTTATAGAATTCTATATACTTGCCAAGCTAGAGACGGGAAAAGTATAAAAAAACTCACACACTAGTATTTAAGTGTGCGAGTATTAACCTCAATGGAGCAAGTGATGGGAATCGAACCCACGTCTCAGCCTTGGCAAGGCCGCGTACTAGCCGTTGTACTACACCTGCACTTGTTCCACGTATATATAATATCATATTCAATTTGAAAAAACAAGTGTAAAATTTATGTAAAAATTTTAAATTTGTTTGACAATTGTTATTTTATATAATATCATTGTTATAGAGGGTAAGAGATATGAATGATGAACAATATGAAAGCATTTTAAAAGTGATGAATTCTAGAGATGAAAATAATAGAAGAGATGCTATGTACGATTCTAGAAATTTTAGGAAACAAGAAAGAAATGTTAGAAAAGAAAAGAGAAAAAAAGAATTACTTACTAAAAAGATAATTGCACTTGTTAGTGCTGCACTTATATTTGTTGGTGTTGCTTCTGTTAAAAAAAGTGTTGATAAATCTGAGGACAATAAAAGTATTATTAGTGAAATGATAGAAAATAAAGAATATACTGAGAAAATAAGAGCAATGAGAGAAATTAACAAGAAAATTGGTTCTTTAGTTAGTGATAATGATGAATTATCTAGTATATTCAGTCAATGTGTTGTACAAAATGGAGTAGATGATGTTAGATTCTTGCATGAACAAATGGCTAAAAAAATAATGGAATTAGATCCAGAATTACAAACTTATGCACTTTGTGGGGTGTTAAATAGTATGGACAATTATAGAGATACTAAGTTTGGTCATGGTGAATATACTAATGGAGACTATTTAATTCATTTACTTGATAATGTTGATGCAGATAAATTAGATGAGTTTTTAAGTCATGTTAATAAAGATGGAAGTCAAGAGTTTGATGAGTTCTTGATGTCACAACTTGAGCAAAATGATTATATAAATACAGTAGTTGATTCATTAATTGCTGAAAAGAATGAAAGTATGGGTGTTTTAAGTGGAAGAAATTGATGTTAATGTTACTAATATTAATGGTAAAGACTATATAGAAGTTGATACTATAGATGTTAACGGTATTAAATATGTGTATTTATCTAATGAAAATGATGATAAAGATTATTTAATACTTAAAGTTATTAGTGATAATGGAAAAGAATTCTATGATAAAATTGAAAGTGATGAAGAGTTTGAATTAGTTCTTTTAAACTTTACAAAAAAGCATAAGGAAGAGTTAAAAAATATTTAATTCTTTTTTTATGCTTTGTTTTTAGTTATTTTTTTCTATTAGCTTACTATCTCCAGTTTTATAGTCTATTTCTATTCCGTCTTGAATGTTTTTGACAAATATATTGAACTTTACGCCTTTTCCATTATCTTGAATAGAATATGCTTCTATTTGAACACCACTTGCAAGTAGGTTGTTACCTTCATATTTTGGAGTTACTCTATAAAGAACGTTATTGTTGGTTTCCTTGATATAGTTTGAAACCATACCCTCCCACTGTAACATTCCCACAGTATTCATTTGTCTAGTACAAGTTATTAAATTTAGTTCATTTCTATTTTCTCCAGTTAGTTGGTATCCTATTAAGTGGCAACGATTATACAAATATTTTCCTGGCACTATGTCATATTTTATAGTGTGCCAACCAGTTGGTTTAATCATGCCTATACTTTCTCTTTCAGTTGTAGGCATTAATTCTTTACTTATATTTGCATAGGCAACCCCAGCACGACCTAGAGAATCAAGTTTACTATACTTTTCAAAAGAATCTGCTGTTTTGTCTTCATCGTTAAAATCTGGCTCGTTATTATTTATAATTATATAACTACCTTTATCCTCCCCTACTTCAGTTACATCAGTTGAATAACTATCTGGAAAGATTTTTTTTAATAAATTAGTGGTCTCTTCATTGTAATAGAAATATAAAAATGCAGTTACTATAATAATTATTAACAATCTTTTTAATTTTTTCAATTTACTTCACCTACTATCTATGTTAATTGTAGCACGGTAAACTAAGTGTGTCAAACTACTTATGAACATTATTATATTATTTTGATAAAATATACTTAGAATAAAAGGTGTAGCTAAGAATTCCTTTTGCTGAAGAAAGAAGACTATTTTATGTTGCACTAACTAGAACAAAGAATAAAGTGTTCTTGTTAGTTAATGAAGATATGAATGATAGGAGTATATTTATAAATGAAATATATCAGATTGTAAAAGAAAACTCCCCAAGCTAAGTAGCTTGGGGTTGTTTTGATGAACTTATCACTCTTCATCAGTAGCATCATTTAATACAATAACATAATCATCAGGCAAATATTTCATTATCTCTTTGTAATAATTATTCATAATTTTTTCCTTTTCATCTGGATCACTATGTATAATCTATTAGATAATCTATTTATTGTATTTAATACTTTAACTTTCTCTTTCAAGTCTCTAGCTATATTACTTAATAAACAACTTTTTCTTCTTGAAATTCCACACGCAGCATCTTGTACTAATTTTGTTGTAGGTTTTCCAACCCCTTCTGAAATTTTATTAAAAAACATAGAATATACATTTATGCATTCCTATGCTTTTTTGTAACATTTATTTTTGCCGAAACTCAAATTCAATTCGTAACAATATATGTAGTAGTCAACGCATTTTATTAGTTAAAACAAACACATTACATTTTATTGCTTTTACCTCGGTTACATCTCTCACATAGTGTTTGCAAATTATTAAGTTCAGTTTTACCGCCACGTGAAACCGGTATAATATGGTCTACTTCTAACTTCACGCCATCTTTTCTAGAAGCTCCACATATTTGACAACAATAATTATCCCTTTTAAAAACATCGTATCTTAAACTATCACTCATAATAGTACGTTGATATTTTGCAGTTCTCATGTAATCCTTTTTGTCATTTATAATAGAAATTATTTTTTCTAAGTCATTACAATAATAATTATTATTTTTATACCAATGATTTTTTCCTTTTGGACTAATATAATAACAATTTACATATAAAGATAGATAATTTTTATTTTTTATCATAGCTTTTTTACATATTAAATTTTCGCATTTTATAAAATCTTTTAAACTAAAATAACAAAATTTATTATATTGCAAATTATCATAATTAATTTTTTGATTTAGTAATTCATAATACTTAACATGATAATTATAATACTGGTTTTGACATTCTTTATATCTTCTAACACAATCTTTGATATAATAAAAATTTTCTTCTACATATTGAATAGCAGCATTATAAGTATCAGCCCTATCTAAAGCAGATTTAGATTTATAACTTTTGTTAAATTCCATATTTTCCGTGAAAAAATCTAACTTAATTTTGTTATTTAATTCTATTATCATTCTATATCTTTCACTATATTTTATTAATATTTTTTTTCTAAAATATTCTCTTAATAAAATCAAAAGTAAAAACACTAAAATTAACGCTACTACTTTTTCACTCACACATAACATCTCCTATAAGTATTTTACATTATTTTTTTTGTTGAAACAATATAAATATAAAAATTTTACAATATGACAAGAAAAAAACACCATTTTTCAAGTGTCTTTAATCATATTATTTAAACTTCTTTATAATTCTAAGAGTATTTAATATCGTTAATAAAGTTACACCAGTATCAGCAAACACTGCAAGCCACATACTTGCAAGTCCTACAACACTAAGAACTAAAATTACTACTTTAATGCCAATTGCAAATATCAAATTTTCTTTAATAATATGTTTAGTGTATTTACTAATATTTATTCCAAGTGGTATCTTATTTAAATCGTCATTGACTATTACAATATCGCTTGCTTCAATTGCTTGATCTGAACCTACACCACCCATTGAAATACCTACACTACTTCTTTTTAATACAGGTGCATCGTTTATTCCATCTCCGACAAATATAGTTGGACCGCTTTCTTCTACTTTCTCATAAGCCTTAAATTTATCAGTTGGAAGCATTTCGTACTTTATTTCATCAATTCCTAAAATTTCACCAATTTCTAAAGCAATGTCTTTCTTATCTCCAGTAAACATATAAGTCTTAATATCATTCTTTTGAAGACTTTTAATAACAGTACTAGTGTTCTTTTTAATTCCATCTTTTATAAATATTGAAGCTACGTGCTTTCTGTTAATATGCATATGAATACTTGCAATTTCCTTGCATTCGTCTATTTTATTATTTCCAATACTTACTTGTTTATCATCAAGTTGAAAAGTTATTCCCTTACCACTAATCTCTTTAAAGTTCTTAATTTTAGAGTTATCAACATTTCTATTACTAATACTCATTATACTTTTAGCAATTGGATGGTTACTCAAACTTTCTCCCATCAAAAGTATTTCCATTATATCGTCTTTATTGTACTCGTCAGTCAAGTATTCATCCTTTATATCAATATTTGTCACTTTAAAAGTTCCATTAGTTAAAGTACCAGTCTTATCAAATATTATATTTTTTGCACTACTTAAACTATCTAAATAATTGCTACCTTTTACTAATATTCCATTTTTACTACATACACCAATTCCAGTGAAATAAGAAAGTGGCACGCTTATGGCAATTGCACATGGGCAAGATATTACTAAGAATGTTAGTCCCCTATAAATTGAAGAAGACACGCTTACTCCGAAAAGTGGAAGAACAAGCATAACTAAAATACTAAGTACTAATACAACTGGTGTATATATTTTACTACCTTTACTTACTATAGTTTCAGTTTTAGTTTTCTTATCAGTAGCAGACTCAAGCATTTCAAGTATCTTACTTACAGTAGAGTCTTCAAATGTACTTGTTGCTTCAACCAAAATAATATCTCCTAAGTTAATACTTCCTGATAAAACTTTATCTCCTTCTTTAATAAAAACCGGTTCACTTTCTCCAGTAAGTGCGGAACTATCTATAGAACTAGCCCCGCTTTTAATAATTCCATCTACTCCAATTTTTTCTCCCTTTTTAACTAAAAGAATATCTCCTACTTTGACATCTTCTACTAAAATGTTCTTAACTTCTTTACCAATTTTGATATTAACAGTTTTATCAGTCAAATCCATTAAATCTTTTATAGAATTTCTAGAATTATTAATAGCTTTTTCTTCAAGTATTTTTCCTATTGTATAGAGTGTAATTACCATTATTCCTTCAAGAACATTACCAAGTGATAATGCGCCTAAACAGGAAACTGTAATTAGTAAATTTTCATTAATTGTCTTGCTCTTAATTAATAGTTTTAAAGAATTTATAATACACCTATATAATAGCATAGAATAACTTATTACATAAAGTATCCATTTTAAATATGTAGGCATTTTAACAAAATATCCAATTAGTCCAATAATAACTGCAATAACTAATATACTAAAATGATATTCTTTTTTAATATTTACTTCTTCATCTGTAATAAATGCATCAGGCTCTACTTCTTTAACAAGTTTGTTTAACTCTGGAAGTGTAAACTCTTTATCAGATCCATAAATTAATTTCTTTGTATTAAAGTTAACTATTACGTTTTTGAAATCTTTATTTTCATTTAAACTTTCTTCAACTTTTCTTGCACAATTAGCGCAGTCTAAATTATTTATGTTATATTTATATTTTTTCATTATTTTTTCTCCTTCTTATGTCCAATATGGTATAAAGCAACTTCAAATACTTCGCTTACGTGTTCATCATCTAATGTGTAATATACTTCTTTTCCGTCTTTCTTACTTTTTACAATACTCGCCTCTTTTAAAGTTTTTAATTGATGGCTTATACTAGATTTAGTCATATTAAGTAAGTTTGCAATGTCACATACACATAGTTCGTTCTTGTCGAGTATAGATAATATCTTAGTTCTTGTGGGGTCTCCTACTATCTTAAAAAACGAGGCCACTTCATTTATTACTTTATCGCTAAGCATACTTTTTTTAACTTCTTTTACTACACTTTCATGTATTACATTACAGTCACAATTATATTCATTAATACTCATATTTTACATCCTTTCAGTTGAACTTTTACTCAACTAATTATATTATAGTTGAACAGGTACTCAATTGTCAAGTGAAAATTAAAGCACTTTTATTAGTGCCAAATTTATTTACTTCTTTTTGTTTCGTTTTCCATTAAATACTCATATCTTGCTTTTAAGAGTTGTTCCTTGTAGTTAAATATTTCTTTATTATATTCCCCAATATTTATTGGTTTTACTTCTTTTTGATTTTCTAAATCAATCATAAATTTCTGGTTAAGTCTTTTTTGATACTCAAGTATTCTTAGTAATTCTTCATTCATTACTTTAAACATTTCATTCCTCATTTCAATATTAGGTGTTGTTTCATTTGCTGATAAGCATCTAATATCTTCTTCGTTTAAAGAATAGTTTTTATTTATAAAATTATGTATAAATTTACTTAAATCAAAATAATAATCAAGTAATCCCATACTTTCTAAAACTTCATAATTTATTTCTTTCATTTTTTTCAACTACTCTCTTGCACTCTTCTTAATAAGTTTAGCATGCACTACATATCTTTCTTTATCATTAGCGCATGTACTAAGTGTTAATATTTTATCACTCGAAGTTAATTCTGTATTAAAATCATATTTACTTCTATTTTTAATAGTTGTTAAAAAATCATTAAATTCTGTATCATTACTAAAGTCTGTTTTGATATAATAACTCTCTTCTTCTATTTTATAAACACTAAAGACTTGCCAAAGGGTATTTTCTAATTCTGTTGATATTCTTATTATGTGATTAGATTTATTTTGATACCATGAAGAATACTGTGTCATGTATAGAGAACCAAACATGGTTTTGTCCATTCTTCCATGTGCATATAGAATTGTGTTTTTGTTATTTAAGTCTCTATTATTTCTGTAATCCATAAATACCCATCCGGCATTATTGTATGTTTTGTCATATGAATGTGATAAGTAGTAGTCGTTATCTCTACTTCTTACAAATGGATAGTTTATATTAGTATTATTAACGTTTATCCATCCAACTGTTTCATCATTGATTTTTTTTAAGTTGTTAAAATCTACATTTATTAAAGGAAAATTAACATAATACCAGTAGTCACTTGTTTTTTCTTCCTTGCCACTATTAATTAATTCTGTATTATCATCATCTTTGATTTCATCTATTTTTACTTCTTCTGTTATTTTATCAATTACTTCATTATTATTATTTCTATCTTTTAACCATGTTTTTATTTTAGCTAAACTAAAAACTAGTATAACTATGAACACGAAAATCATAATAATTAAAAAAACTCTATCCTTTCTAAATTTCTTTTTTATTACTTGCATATCTTCACCTATTTAATTATATAAAATTATGTAAAGTTTTTCAACTTTTTAATTAAATTTTTAAAAAGCAATTGACATTTTTAAAAAAATTTTATATCATTTAATTAGCATAGCAGAGAAATAGCTATGCGGATCACTCTTACGATCTTTTAAGGTGAGAGTGTATTCAACCAAAACCCCCTGAAGGAGCCGAAAGGCTCCACTTTTTGTTTGTTTTATAGGGTTTGGAGTCTACTTGGTATTTTTAGGTACACAAATTTAGAAAACGACATTATAATTCTGACAAATCTAATGAAATCTTTTGTATTTTCATTAGTCTTGTCAGAGTTATAATTTATTTATTTTTAATGTGTATAATTTAAGCAAGATTTAATCATAAAAAGGTTAACAAAATTGTTTAACTAATTGACTTATGTTTTATAATAAGTTAAAATTACATTAAATAGTAATTATCTATGAGGAGGTTAAAGATGACAAAATCAAAAGGATGGAATTGGAAAATAGCAAGTGATGATATTAATTCTACGTGGAAAGTACCTAGTATAGAATCCTATTATTTACTTAATAGATGGAGTAATCTAGGTTTTAAAGACTTTTTGGATTTAGGTTGTGGTATTGGAAGACATACTGTTTTGTTTGCTGGAAATGGATTTAATACTTATGGCTTTGATATTAGTAAATATGGACTAGATAAAACTAAAGAATGGTTAGATAGTCTTAATTTAAGTGCTAATTTAAAAGAAGGAGATATGCTTGATTTACCATATGAAAATGATAGTTTTGATTGTATTTTATGTAGAAATGTTATTTCACACCAGGATACTTTGGGAGTAAAACAAATTATTAAGGAACTTTATAGAGTTCTTAAAGATAATGGAGAAGTATATTTAACTCTTGGTTCTAAATCTACTTGGGGATTTAAACAAACTTCTTGGCCTTTAATTGATGAGAATACTAGACTTAGAATGGAAGAAGGACCTGAATACAAGGTGCCACATTTTTATGCTGATTATGATTTGATTAAAACTTTATTTAAAGATTTTAAAATTGAATTTATTAATCATATTGAAGATTTTTATGAATCAAATGGTAAAACTTATTCTTCATTTCATTATCATGTTTTAATAAAAAAATAAAATAAATAATTATATATGTTAAAAGATACCCTAGAATATGTTAAATGGGTATCTTTTTGGTATGTCTAAATTGAATGACATTTTTTCTTTTGTAACTGGATGGTAGAAACTTAGAGATATTGCAAATAAGGCTATATTTGTTTTTAAGTCAACATTTTTATTATATCTTGCATCTCCAATTAAAGGGTGATTTCTACTTGAAAACTGTACTCTTATTTGATGTGAACGTCCAGTATGTAAATTTATTTTTACAAGACTCATGTTATCTTTATAAGAAATTAAGGTGTAGTCTAAAATAGAAAGTTTACCTTTTTCTTTTGTTGTTATATAACTAGTGTTATTTTTTTCGTCTTTTATTAAGTAGTCTGTGAGTGTGTCACTTTTGTTCATTTTTCCTTCAACAACTGCGATGTATGTTTTAGAAAATTTATTTTCATTTATTTGTTTACTAAGCCTAGAAGCAGCTTTTGAAGTTTTTGCAAATACCATTACTCCTCCGACAGGTCTATCAAGTCGGTGGACAAGTCCTAAGTAGACGTTACCTGGTTTGCTATATTTTACTTTTATATACTCTTTTATAATAGTTAGTAAATCTTTGTCTTTTGAAGAGTCCTCGCATACTGGAATATTAGGTTTCTTTTCTACTACTATTATGTGATTATCTTCGTATAAGATATTTAACTCAGTCAATTCTTCCATATATTCCACAAGGAAGTACTAAGTTGTTTTCTGTTATTGGTAATCCTATTTCTCCTGTTTCTATATTTTTTCCTTTAAAAGTCATGCTTAAAATGTTATTTAATGATGTTGGGCTTACTCCTGTTGTGTATGAATTAATTAAAACAAATGAATAGTTTTCGTCTAATATGTCTTTTACTTTTAAAAGTAATTCTTTTAGATTATCAACTAGTCTCCACACTTCACCATTTGGACCTCTTCCATAACTTGGTGGGTCCATTATTACTCCGTGGTATGTTCTTCCTCTTCTTTTTTCTCTTTCAAGGAATTTTATAACATCATCTACGATAAATCTGATTTTATTGTTTTCTAATTTACAAAGTTTCATGTTTTCTTTAGCCCACTCAGTCATTCCTTTTGAAGCGTCTACATGCACTACTTCGTCTGCACCTGCAATACTAGCTGCCATTGTAGCACATCCAGTATAAGCAAATAAGTTTAGTACTCGCATATTTGGACCAAAGGCACTTACTTTTTCCATTATGTAATCCCAGTTTGTGGCTTGTTCAGGGAAAATACCAGTGTGTTTAAAGTTTGTTGGGCTTACCTTGAATGTTAAGTTTTTATAGTTTATCTGCCAACTACTAGTAAGTTTTTTCTTGTATTCCCAGTAGCCCCCACCTTTGTTACTTCTATGATATACTGCATCAGATTTATTCCAAATGTTATTATTAGTCTTGTCCCAAATTATTTGTGGGTCAGGTCTGTTAAGGATTACACTACCCCATCTTTCTAATTTTTCTCCGTCTCCACTTGCAAGTAATTCATAGTCTTTCCAATTATTACTTATTCTCATTATTATCTCCTAACTATTTAAACCTAGCATTTAGCTAGGTCTTTTTTATAAATTTACATTGTGATAAATGTTACTAACATCATCTACTTCTTCAAGCATTGTTAATATTTTATTAAATGCAGCTAAGTCTTCTCCTTCTAATGTAACCATGTCTTTTGCATATTTTCCAATTTCGTCTACTTCAAAAGATATTCCTGGGAATGCATCTTCTAAAGCTTTTTTCATAGCACTATAGTTACTAGGTTCAGAGTAAACTATAATTAAGTCGCCATCAGTTTCCATATCATTCATGTCAACATCTGCATTTATTAATGCTTCCATTACTTCGTCTTCAGTATGTCCTTTAAAGCCAAGTGCACATAAGTTCTCATACATATATGAAATTGCTCCTTGACCTGCTACTTTCATTGCTGTTTTGTTTGCAACTGTTTTTATGCTTGCAACTGTTCTATTAACGTTGTCACTTAAGCATTTTATAATTAAGTTACTTCCGGCTGGGCCAAATGCTTCATACTCACATACAGTGTAGTCTTCACCGACACCTTTGTTAACTTTGTCTATACTTCTTTGTATTACATCAGCTGGTACTTGTTCTTTTTTAGCTTTTTCTATTAAACTTCTAAGTGCAAGATTCCCATTAGGGTCTGTTCCCCCAGTTTTTGCTACTTGATATATCTCCTTTGCATATATTGAATATAATTTTGATTTCATTGCTGCTGTTTTAGCCATCGATGCAGCTCTTACTTCATGTGCTCTTCCCACACAAATCACCTTCCTTTAATCTAAACTTTCGATTTCTTTTATTATTTTAATATATTTTTCGTCATTTTTAAAGATATTTTTGTCATTTTTTTCTAAAAATTCTAAAGAATCTTCTTTTGCCCTCATTAAAACCTTAAAATCTCTTTTGATATCTGCTATTTTAAATGACATATCCCCACTTTGTCTTACACCAAATATGTCTCCTTCTTTTCTCATTTCGTAATCTTTTTCAGTAATGTAAAATCCATCACTAGAACTTGCTAAGACACTAAGTCTTTCATTTTTTTCACTTCCTATTAGAATGCATGTGGACTCAAGACTGTTTCTTCCGATTCTTCCTCTCAATTGGTGGAGTGTTGCTAGACCAAACCTGTCAGCGTTAAATATAACCATCATTGTTGCATTAGGGTTGTCTACTCCTACTTCTATTACTGTAGTAGAAACTAGTACTTTAATTTTTCCACTTATAAAATCATTCATAACTCTATCTTTTTCTTCTTTAGTAAGTTTTCCATGTAATAGTCCTATATTTACTTTGTTATTGAATGCTAAATCCATTTTTGTTTTAAGTTCCGTTACTGGGGTTAAGTCTAATGCATCATTTTCTTCAATTAATGGGCTTACTACATATATTTGATGTTTTTTCTTTAGTTCTTCTAGCATTAGATATAAGACACTTTTTATTCCTTTTTCGTCTTTTATTATTGTTTTTATTTCTTTTCTACCACTTGGTTTTGTTTTAATTAGTGATATGTCCATATCTCCATATATAGTTAGAGCATAAGTTCTAGGAATTGGGGTTGCTGACATATATAATATATCAGGTAGTAAGCCTTTGTTTCTTAGGGATTCTCTTTGATTAACACCAAATCTATGTTGTTCATCGGTAATTACTAAACCTAAGTTTTTAAAGTTTACTTTCTCATTAAGCATTGCATGAGTTCCGATAAGTAAATCTATTTTCCCACTACTTAAGTCAGCAAGAATACTCTCTTTTTCTTTTTTCTTAGTGCTACCTAAAAGTAAAGCAGTTTTTAAGTTAGTTCCGCTAAATAATTTCGTTATATTTTCATAATGCTGTTTTGCTAAAATCTCTGTAGGTGCCAAAAGGGCAGATTGATAATTACTAAGGTATGATATATATACTGCAATTACTCCTACTATTGTTTTTCCACTTCCTACGTCTCCACATATTAATCTGTTCATTCTTTTTTGACTAGTCATATCATTATATATTTCAGTTACTGCACTCATTTGGTCTTTTGTTAATTCAAATGGTAAACTTGATAGAAAATTCTGGACTTCTAATTTATCACATATTTTAGGACTTTTCTCAGTAATATTGGTTTTTAAGTATTTCAGATAATTAATTTTTAACATAAAAATAAATAATTCTTCATAAATTAATCTTAACTTTGCTTCTTTTATGTCTTGTATACTAGTTGGACAATGGATTTTTTTTACTGCATCTGTTTTATTAATAAAGTTATATCTTAAACTCAAATAATCTGGAATAAGGTCATCTAATTCTATATTAAAGTCTAATGCTTTCGTAATTATTTTTGTTAAATTTTTATTAGTTATTTTATTAGTTAAATGATATATACTTTCTATTTTATTTTCTTCTATTTTTGAAAGTATTATGTTGGTCGCAGTCACACAACTTTTTCTTTCATCAAATTTTCCTACTATAGTTATTTCACTACCTATTTGTAAGTTTGGTTTCATGAAAGCACGATTATAAATATTAACACTTATTAATCTATTATTTGTTAGGCATCTAAAAGTGAGTATATTTTTTCTACCTTTAAAGTATCTCACTATAGGTGTACTTTCAACTAGTCCATATATTATAACATTTTCTTTGTCTTTTACATTATTTATATCATTAATTTTATATATTTGATATCTATAGGGATAATATTCTAACAAGTCTTCTACTTTATATATATTCATTTTATTTAGAGTTAAAATACTAGTTTTATTTATACCTTTAATTTTATTTAATTCCATATTATCCCTCCTTCATATACATTTTATAATACAAAAATATGTTTGTCAATAATAATTGCATGAAAACTTTGAAAATTTATTTTAAAAAAAGGTTGACTTTTTTGTTAAACTAGTTTAATATATAGACTTACCAATTCACTTTTAGGCGAATTGGTGCTAGTATCACACTAGCCAACCCCTTTTTATTCTTTTTTCCGGATTGCTCGGGGGAGCAATCCTTTTTTTATGTTTTTAAAAAGTCTTAGTGTTCACTAAGACTCTTATAATAATCATATCTTTCTTTAGCATTTTTCATTTGTTCATTATATAAACGTGAATATTCTTTTTCATTTAATCTTTCTAGATTTTTATAACGCATTTCTTTTGCAAATACTGTTTCATATAGTGAATAATTTGGTTCTTTTGAATCAATAGTAAGTTTATTTTCTTCTGGGTTATATCTCATTAATATGTTGTATCCACTTTCTACTAGTAGTTTTTGTTCTTCAATACTATTTTCTAAGCCACCAATTATTCCATGTGCAATACAAGGACTATAAGCTATTATTACACTAGGTCCATTATGTTCCATGGCTTCTTTAAATGATTTTATAGTTTGCATAGGGCTTGCTCCTGCACTGATGCTTGCAACGTATGTGTTTGGAATATTCATGGCAATTTGAAATAAATCTTTTTTAGGTTTTAGTTTCCCATTATATGAAAACTCTGCTACTGCACCAGTACGTGTAGACTTTGATGTTTGGCCTCCAGTATTTGAATATACTTCTGTATCAAGAACAAGTACTTTTATATTTTCATTACTTCTTAATACATGATCTAACCCTCCAAAACCTATATCGTATGCCCAACCATCTCCACCTACTATCCATACTTTTCTACTTGGTATATAATCTATTAATGTAGATAATTCTTTAGGAATGTTTTTACCTATTAATTCATTTTTTACTTCTAAAGTTATTTTTGAGTCTTCAATGTTGTCTATCCATTTTTTGTAAATGTCTTTAATATTTTTACTTACTTCATCTTTTGTTTCATACATTATTTCTTTTATTCTTTCTCTTGATGTTTTATATGCATAGTGAAGTCCTAAACCAAATTCTGCATTATCTTCAAATAGACTACTTACCCAAGGTGTTTTGTAAGGTGTACAAGGAAGACTAGCACCATATATTGAAGAACAACCTGTTGCATTAGATATTACTATTTCGTCTTTAAAAAGCTCTGTTAGGACTCTTAAATAGACTGTTTCTCCACAACCCGCACAAGCCCCAGGAAATTCCAAACTAGGAAGAATAAATCCTAACCCTTTAACAGTGTATTTTAATAGGTCAGTTTCGTTTTTTATATTTTCTTTTAAATAGTCACATATTTTGTCAGTGTTTTCTTCTATCTTATTCATGGAAAGTGCTTTTTCTTTATTTTTACCAGGACATATTTTAGAACATAAAGAGCACCCTGTACAATTATCTGTATTTAATCCCAAATAGAAATAAGTTCCATTTTTAAGGTCTATTACATCATCTTTTGTAAGTGGACTACTATTAAGCTCACTTTCTGTTAATACAAAGGGTTTTATAACACCATGAGGACAAATGAATGCACATAAGTTACAGTTTATACAATTATTTTTACACCATTTTGGAACAAGTGAAGATATTTTTCTTTTATCACTAGAACTAGTTCCGCCTTCAAAAGTTCCATCTTTATATTTAAGAAAATCCGAGACTTTTAATAAGTTTCCTCTTCTTAATAACATTTCATTATATATCGAAGTACTATCATTTTTTTCTTCATTTAAAGTTAGTAGATTAGTATTAAATTCTCTTAAATAGTCCATTGATAAATCTAATACTTTTATGTTTTCTTCTACTACATCTGGTCCTTTTTTTATGTACATTTTTTTAATGTTTTCTTTAAACTCTAAAATGCTTTCACCAGTTGTGCCTAACATTTTAAGTATATAATATGACATTATGTTATTTATTTTTCCTTTTAGGTTATATTTTGAGGCTAACAAACTTGCTTCTGAAATAAATACTTTTATATTTCTTTCTTTTATTATTTCTTTGGTATTATTTTTTAGTAAAGAGTTTATTTCTTCATCAGTTTTGTTACTGTTAATTAGGAATATTCCATTCTTTTTTATTGATGAAAGTATATCGTATTTTGATAAATATGAATCTTTTGATACTACAACTAGGTTTGGTTCTGTTAAGTAGTATGGTGCATTTATTTGCTCGCTTGAGAGGCGCAAATGAGAAATTGTTACACCTCCACTTTTTTTAGAATCGTATTCAAAGTATCCTTGTACAAAGTTGGTTTTAGACATTACTTTTAAAATGTTTTTGGATGCACTTACCATTCCATCACTTCCAAAACCATATATTTTTATTTCTTTGTATTTTTTATTTAGTTTAAATTCTTTTATTTCTAAGTTTGTGTTTGTAACATCATCAATTATTCCTAAAGTAAAATGGTCTTTTGGAATATGTTTATTCATGTTTTCAAATACTGTGTAAATCATAGATGGAGTTGTGTCTTTACTTGAAAGTCCGTATCTTCCTCCATAGATTTCTATGTTTTCATTTTTTAATGCAGCACATATGTCTAAATACAATGGTTCACAAATGCTACCAGGTTCTTTTGTTCTATCTAATACTGTTATTTTTTCTGTTGTTTTTGGTAATACTTTAAAGAAGTGAGATGTGCTGAAAGGTCTATAAAGGTGAACACATATTACACCTACTTCTTCACCATTTTTATTTAATTCTTCTACTACGCTTTTTATTGTGTCTATTACTGAACCCATTGCTATTATTATATGTTTTGCATTTTTGCTTCCATAGTAGTTAAATGGTTTATAATCAGTGTTTGCAATTTCATTAATTTTATTCATATATTTTTCTACTATAAGTGGTACTTCGTTATAGAATGAATTTCTTACTTCTGTGTTTTGGAAATATACGTCTTCTGTTTGTGATGTTCCTTTTGTTATTTCTTTTCCAATATTAAGGCTACGACTTCTAAATTCAGATAGTTTGTCATAGTTAATTAAATTTTTTATTTCTTCTTCTGAAAGTGTATTTATTACATTAATTTCGTGACTTGTTCTAAAACCATCAAAGAAATGTAAGAATGGTAAAGAACTTTCTATGGCTGATAAATGCGCTACTAAGGATAAGTAGTAAGCATCTTGTACGTTTGTGCTTGAAAGCATGTTAAAACCAGTTTGACGTACTGCATATATGTCTTGATGGTCTCCAAATATTGATAATGCATGAGTACTTAGGCTTCTTGATGCAACATGTATAACACATGGAAGCATTTCTCCTGACATTTTATACATTGATGGTATCATTAAAAGTAAACCTTGACTAGCAGTGTATGTAGTAGATAATCTACCTGAAACTAAAGCACCATGTATTAAAGCACTTGCTCCTGCTTCACTTTGCATTTCTACTACACTTACTTTTTCATTAAATATGTTTTTTTGTCCTTTGCTACTCCATTCGTCTATAAGTGTGGCCATCCTACTTGATGGAGTTATTGGATATATTCCTGCTATTTCTGTAAAATTATAAGATGCTAGAGCACATGCTTCGTTACCATCTACTACTTTTTTATTGTTCATTTTTATCACCTCTTATTTTTATACTTTTATTATACTATTTTTTTTAAAAAGAAAAAAGTATTTAATTGATAATAATACTTTTTGATTATTTTTAGTTCATTACTTTTCACTATCTTTTATCATATCAATAATTTTTTTTGCTTTCATTGACCAGTCATTATTTAATGCTTCTTTATTTAATAATTCTAAATACTGTTTATCATTTTTTAATTTATAAGCAGTTTCTAACTTTTTAATAAAGTCTTCATGATTTTCGCCTATTAAAACTGAACTATATTTTTTACATTCATACATATTTGTAGTTACAATCGGTTTATTTAGAGCCATATATTCAAATATTTTTAATGGACTTGTGGAAGATGTAATGTCATTTATTATAAAAGGTATTGTTAATATGTCACAAGTTCTAGCATAATACTTTAATATTTTATAGTCTTTTGGTCCTAGGAAGTAGATATTTTTTTCGTTACTAATGTTTTCATCAAAACTTTCATCATATTTAATTCCTATAAGTATTACGTTATATTTATTGGTTTTAGCAATTTTTTTAATTAATTCATAATCAAACCATTTTGCAAGTGCTCCATAATAACATATATTTATTTTTCCATTATTTATTATATTCATATAACTTTCTTCTAACTTGTAGTTATCAAATTCTTTAAAAAAGTTATAGTCTACTCCATTAGTTGATAATACTAGATTTGTTTTACCTCTTTTATTTATAATGTCTGTCATTAATTTATCTGCAGTTACTACTACAAATATATTTTTATTTTTTAGCATGTAATTGTATTTATCAGATATATTTTTTGGTAATGAAGATGTACCTGATAATTCTGGACTTAGGTGGTCAATGTACTCATATATTATTTTGAAATTATTTTTTTCGTATGTAATTAATTCATTTAAAGTTAGACTCCAGTTAGTTGAATATATTTCAATATATTTTGGTTTTTCTATGTTTCTTAATAATGACATTAATATTTTATTTAATACTTTGTTATTGAAATTAAATAGGTATAAATTATTTTGTGTTTCTTTTAAAGTTAATATATTATCAGTCATTGTTGTTACTTCATAAAAAACTAAAGAATTCATTTTTGATAAGTTATTAGCAATGTGTTGTGGTCTTTGATATAGTGGGACGTTATAACCAAAGTTACTTCTCCATAATATTATCCTGTCATATTTATTTTCTTCTAAGATTTTTTTTATGATGCAAGTATATTTTTTCTTTTTTAGTAATGTGAATAAATTATATTTGTCTATGTAGGTTGCTTTTATATATTTAGTACTTTTTTTTATTAATCCTGATAATCCATTTTTTTTGTAAACATTCATTAGTTTTGTTATTTTATCTTTCATAGTTTCTCCTTATAAATTAATTTTAACATAAAAAAATAGGTTTTTAAACCTATTTAATTAGTTTTTTCGTAGAAGTTATAATACATTATACTAGTGTATTCATTAATTAACTTACTTTCTTCTGAGTTATCTTCTAAACTATAAGTAGTATTATTTTTTAAATATGTTGTTTTATTAAATACTGGAACTTTTTTCATTAATGTGTTTATATATTTAAAGTATGGAGAGATTTCTAAATCCATATTATTTATTACGTAGTTACCTAAATAGTTTAAGTTTATGTATTCTAAGTTATCTAATTCTATATCATAGTTTGAAAGTATTACTGATTTTGTTGTGTATTTTCTAAGTTCATTTAAACTAGCATTTTCTGTATTAAAGTAACTTGATTTAAATAAAATGTTTTCTCCTTTTTTGTTTATTAAATATGGTAAATGGTCTCCAAAGAAAACTATTATTGTAGGAGTATCTAACTCACATATTTTTTGATATAGCATTCCTAACGTTTTATCTGCATCATATATTCCTTGTGCTAGAGATAAAAGCATACCTGTTTCTTCTTTTGTATAATTTGAAGCAGTTACTGATACTTCATAGTCACTTTTTTTGAATTTGTTAGCTGGATATGGAAAATGGTTTTCTGCAGAGTCAGCCATTATAAATTTATAGTCATTTTCAGTTGGTGTAATAAGTTCCTCATATATGTCGTTTATTAATGATTCATCTGAATAGTAAATACCTTTCTTTTTACCAGTCAAGTCTTCTTGATATTTTAGTCTAGAAGTATTAAATAATTTGTAGACTTCTTCGGAATGATATAAGTCTCTACCCCAAGGAGCAAGATATGTTGTTGTATAGTTATTTTTATTTAGTTCTTTTATTATGTTAGGGCTGTTGATATTACTATTTTGTAAGAAGTAACTATCAAATGGATTATAACCGCTTGGCCAGATAGATAAAGTACTAGAGGTAAGTATTTCAAATTCACTTAAAACACTCATTCCTCCATAGGTTTCTACTAATGTATTTAAAGTTATACTATTTTTGTTATCTTTTAAACTATTAATAAATGGTGTTAAGGGTTTATCAAATTTTATTTCTTTGATGTTTTCAAGATCAAAGAATGTTTCTGACAATAAAAATATAATATTTGCTTTTTCCCATTTCTTTGTGTTAGTTTCATTATATTTTAAATCATCGTTGTTTTTATAGTCATCAGGTTTTAGAAGTTTATTACTATATTCTTGAAGTAACATACCTTCATAGAACCCATAGTCTGTGTATATTTCTGTTATTTTTTTTGCTGATAAAGTGTTTTTGTTAATTAAGTACACATATTTAGTAATAAATTTAGGACACTTTATTAGTAGATTAGATGTTAATATAATTATTATTAAACTTAGTAATGTACTTATTATTCTTTTTTTAATATTTAGTTTTTTTAATGTAAATTGTTTTGATAATTTTAAATATAATATAAATAAAATAGTTAGTATTAAAGATTTTAGAATAGTTATAAATATCCATGAACCTATATTGGAAGTAGATGAAGTCATCATACTGATACTTGAAGGGTTTAGATAGTTTATATCACTTAGTATTACTGGTGAAGACATTATAGTGTATTTTATGTCATTTACTATTAACAATATTAAAGTTATTACATAGATTATTATTTTTGATATAGTTATGTTATTTGTAAGTACTTTAAAAAAGTATGTAAGTAAACTTAGTATGAGTGTAAACATTATTAATACTAGAGGATACTTGAAAACATTAAAACTGTTTTTTAAACATTCTAAATTGAAACCAAATACTTTTATTCCAAAAAATAGTGTTCCAAAATATAATATAAATATTGAAAATAATATGTAATTTATTGTGTATTTGTTATATAAAACTTTTTTAATTATAGAAATTATTTCTTTCTTTTTAGGTGACTCTATAATTTCTTCATTGTTTTCTACAAGTTCTTCTTTTTTATTTTCAACTTCAATATTTTTTATAGTTTTAGTTGTTTTTTTCTTAGGTGTATTTTTTGATACTTTATTTGTTTTTGTTTTATTTTCTTTTGGTTTATTAGTTTGTTTTTTTACTACTTTTTTTGAAATATTAGATTTTTTATTTGTAGGTTTCTTAATTTCTTTTTGTGTTGTTTTCTTAGTTTTGCTTGTATCTTTATTTGTCTTTACATTTTCTTTTTTAGCGTTTTTTTTTGTTTCTTCTTTTTTCATAATTCATTCCTTTTTTAAAAAACATATTATTTATTTAATATGCTTTTTTAATAAACTTTCATTTTGCTTAGTCCATTTATTTTTAAAGTATTCTCTTTTTTCTATAAATAAACTATTATGGTCTAATAGTCCTCCATCTGTTGTTTGATGTGGTAAATGTATTATTCCTAAATATGGACAGTATACTATTTCTTTATTAACATTTCTTACTTTTAAAGAAAGATCTGTGTCTTCATAGCAAGTTGGGTCGTATTTTTCATCAAATCCTTCAATTTGGTCAAATAATTTTCTTGTCAAAAGCATTCCTCCTGAACCTAAATAACTTATATCTTTTCTTCCTAACTTGTTTGCAGGCATATATTTATGTGGAAAACTGTCAACTACATGATATGCATATCCTTCTTTGTTAAAAAATCCTGCTGCCCATCCGATTAGTCCTACATTCTTATCAGTTTTTAATATATTTTCATATGGCTCTAACCAATATTTATTAGTAACCCATTGGTCACTATCTAAAAACATAATATATTCTTTTGTACTTAATGTTACACCTAAGTTTCTTCCGCTTGAGCATCCGTTTTTTGTGTTTTGAATTATTTTTATTTTATCACTATATTTTTCTTTTAATATTTCGTATGATCCATCAGTACTTCCATTATCTACTACTATTAATTCATAGTTATAGAGTTCATTATATTTTATTAATGAGTTAAGAGATTTAAATATTATGTTCTTGTTGTTATAATTTAATATTATAATTGATAATTTGCCACTAAGTATTGAGTTATTTTTTTCTTTGTAAATGTTATTAATGATTTCTGTGACACGAGAGTGCCAACTATTGTTATCAATAAAATTATCTGCTTCAAATTTATTTACTTCGTAATTTTTTTCAACTATGTTAATCCATTCATCAGAAGTGTTTCCACAGTAAAGGTTAGGATAGCCTTTTATATCAGGAAGTGTTGTTGACAATACTTTTGTGTACATAGAGATGTATTCAAATATTTTTAGGGGCGAAACAAAGTCACCTATTTCACCTGTTTTAAAGGGTATTAGTGAATAGTCTGTGTATTTTAAGTAATTAGGTAATTCTATTTGTTTTTTTAGTCCTAAAAAGTGAATGTTTTTTGGTAGCGTACTTATTAATTCGGTTAAGTTTTTGTAGTCACCTATTATGTTAATACTATGGTTTTCATTATGAAGTGCAAGTTTTTTTATTAAATCCCAATCAAACCAGCTACCCCATAAAGACCCATAATAAAGAAAAGTTTTTTCTCCAGTTATCATGTCTTTTGGTTTAGGTAATTCTTTTAAACCACAGAATAATTCTTCATCTACTGCATTCGGTAAATATACTGCTAATTTATTTTCAATATTATATTTTTCTAGGTAAGTATTTAATTGTTCAACTAATGGTTTTGCTGTTCCTACTAGTAAATCACTATTTTTAAGTAAACTAATTAACATAGACTCGTTAAAGACATCGTTACCAAGTGATGTTTCCCAGTTATCTATGTTTTCATAAACTATTTTACATTTATTACTAATAGCAATATTTAGTATATCTTTAAATCTAAGTGATGGTGCTTCAAATATGAATAAGTCGTTATTTTTTACAATGTTTCTAACTTCTAAAATGGTTTTATCATTTATAAACATATGAGAAGACAAGGGCATTTCTAAATTAAATTTTTTACTTTCTGAAGATTTGTATCCATATAGGTAAATTACATTATATCCCATTTTGTTAAATGTTTTTGCAAGTTGCGAGCATCTTTGGCCGCCTCCTATATCATAATAAGGTATACTTGCGACTATAAATACATTTGGTAGTATTTTTGGGTAACTATATGTGTTTTCATCTTTAGTGTTTTCTATTTTAGTAAAATCTAAAGATGGTCTTTTTATCATTTTTATTCTAAAAATTAATGTTTCATATAACCATTTAATTGTTTTGATTAATCCTTTTTCTTTTATTGATGTTATTATTTTATTTAGTTTTGACATATTTTCCTCCATTCATTTTTACTAGAAATATTATATCAAATATTAGTGATAAAGACTATATTATTTTGTGTTTTTATATCAAGAATATGATTAATTTATGATAATGTCTTAAGTAATAACTTTGGAAAATGTCTCAAAGTTAATTAATAATATAACTTGAGGTGATATATAAAATGAGAAAGGTTGAATTAAGAATGAATGAAAAAGAAAAATATGAAGTTATCAAGGAACTAGTAAATCACAATGGTAACAAAAACCGAGCAGCAAAAAAAATCGGTATATCAAGAAGACAAATTAATCGTCTTATAATTAAGTATAAAGAGAAAGGAAAATCTGCATTTGTACATGGTAACAGAAACAAAAAACCAGCAAGTACATTAGATAAACCAATCTCTGAAGATATTATACTACTTTATAATAACAAATATCAAGATTGGAATTTCAAACACTTTAAAGATTTTTTATAATAAGATGAAAATATTAAAGTATCTTATAATTTTATTTATAATACTTTAACTAAAGCAGGTTTTATTTTTCCTAAGGCTAGAAGAAAAACCAAAAGAAAAGTTGCTAAAGCTAGATTACTTGAAGAAAAAAAATTAATCTTGCAATGTCAAATGAACAAATTGATATAATTATCAATCATGAGATTGCTTTAGAAGATTCTCATACAAGAGGAGAAAATCCCAAATTCTTTGGTAAAATTATTGAACAAGATGGTTCTATTCACCCATGGTTTGGTGACAAAAAAACATGCTTACATTTAGCAATCGATAAATCTACTTCCATCATTGTAGGGGGTTGGTTTGATTATCAAGAAACATTAAATGGTTACTTCCATGTTTTTTATCAAATACTTACTAATTATGTAATACCATATAAATTCTTTACCGATAATAGAACTGTATTTAATTATTTGTCTTTAAATCAAGATAAAAGAACTAGCGAAAAAGATGTTTCAACTCAATATGGATATACTTGTAAAAGATTAAGTGGAACTTGAAACATCATCTGTATCTCAAGCTAAAGGCCTTATAAAACGTACCAATGCTATATTCTAAAATTGACTTGTTAATGAATTAAATCTTAATGGTATTACAACCATAGAAGAAGCAAATAAATACTTATTAAATGTATTTATTCCATACTTTAATAAAAGATTTGCAATGGATTATAAAAAATTCGAATCAGTTTTTGAAAAATTCCCATCATTAGAAGATATTAATTATACTTTAGCCGTTTTAACACCAAGAAAAATTGATAATGGTCACGTAGCAATGTATTTACCATTGACAATATTTAATGGAGTAATAATTTAAATACTAGCAAAAATAATTTAAAAAAACGGGATATTTTTCCCGTTAATGTTTAAAAAAATTTAAGACATTTTCAAAAGTTATTAACAATATGATTATTTTGTATTTTTATACCAAGAAATTATAGAACTTACTATTTTTTCACTAGCGTGACCGTCTCCATATGGGTTAGATGCATGACTCATATTATCGTACTCTTTTTTGTCTGTTAATAATTTTTTAGTTTCAATGTATATTGTTTCTTCATTTGTTCCAACTAATTTTAAAGTACCAGCTTTTATACCTTCTGGTCTTTCAGTTGTATCTCTTAAAACAAGTACTGGTTTACCTAAACTTGGTGCTTCTTCTTGGATACCACCTGAGTCTGTTAAAATTATGTAAGACTTGTTTTGAAAGTTATGAAAATCAAATACTTCTAATGGTTCAATTAATTTAACTTTGTCACAACCATTAAATATTTCATTAGCAATACTTCTAACAAGTGGATTCAAATGTATTGGGTAAATAACTTTAACGTCATCAAACTCATCTACTATTCTTCTTATTGCTTTAAATATATGTCGCATAGGCTCCCCTAAATTTTCTCTTCTGTGAGCAGTTAGAAGAATCATCCTTTCACCTGGTTTTATCCATTCCAATTCTTTATGACTATAATTTTCTTTAACTGTAGTAGACATAGCATCAATTGCTGTATTACCTGTTATATATATCTTATCTTCAGAAATATTTTGTTTAAGTAAGTTCTCTTTACTTATTTCGGTAGGAGCAAAATATAAATCAGTCATAGAGTCTACCATTTGTCTATTCATTTCTTCAGGAAATGGACTATATTTATCATAAGTTCTTAATCCTGCTTCTACATGGCCAATAGAAACCTGATTATAAAATGCGGCTAATGCACCAGCAAATGTTGTTGTAGTATCACCGTGTACTAAAACTATATCTGGTTTAACTTCTTTTATTACTTCTTCTAAACCTAATAGGGCTCGGGAAGTTATTTCACTTAATGATTGACCTTGTTTCATAATGTTTAAATCATAATCTGGTTTAATATCAAATGTTTTCAAAACTTGATCTAGCATTTCTCTGTGTTGTGCAGTTACACAGACTATGCTTTCAATTTCTTTTCTTCTTTCTAATTCTTTAACAAGAGGAGCCATTTTAATTGCTTCTGGTCTTGTTCCAAATATACTCATTACTTTTATCATTTCATTTCTCCTTATAATATATTTATTTTATTTATGATTCCATCATATAGTTCATATGCCAAATTTGAGTTTGTAAATATATTGTTAATCTCATTAATTACAGAAAATTTGTTCACATATTTATCAACTAAATTATATACCATTCGTTCTTTATGAAAATAGCATATCCGTAAATTTTGGTTTTTATTAAGCTCTATAATTTCTTTGTAAAGCATAACCAAATTGCTCATATAAATACTTTCAGATTCCTTAAGTATAGTAATGTATTTTTTTAAAACTACTTCAACTTCATAGTTTTTTACAATATCAGAATGAATTTCCTCAATTTCCACATCGTTAACTATTGTATTATTAATACTATTTATTGTCCTATTTATAAAATTAATATCTTTAATCTCGTCATATATTTTTTTGTTGACGTACCCAGTAATTTTATTACTTCCAATTAATATACACGGGATTTTCATGGCTAATGCTTCTAAAACTACTCTGCCTATTCCAATAATGCCATTATATCCATTACTTACCTTGGAATATATCTCATTAGAATAGCCCTTTAAACAAACCTTTTCGGTTAAATTATTTTCAATAATAAATTCTTTTAACTTTTCATATTCACTACCATCACCAAGAATATCTATATGTGAAATCCCATAATCATTCATTTTACTAATAATTAATTTTATTTCAACTATTTTATCACTATCTAATCTTGAAATAAGTAACCATTTATTATTTTTAACATATTGAACAACCGGAAATTTTTTTAAATCAATTGGATTCCCTAGCAGTAAAGCATTTTTATACCCTATATTCTTATAACAATCAACTCCTATTTTACTAACAGACAAAACCCTTGCAACAGCTCCGCTTTCAAATCCATATAAAAATAATGGTTGACTAATATTAGTCTTGGTAAAATTAAAACTTCCGACACCATGATAGGAATAAACAATTTTAACACGTGTTAATTGACTTGCAAATAAAGAAGCAAAATAACAATAATAAGGATGAACATGCATAACATCAATATTTTCCTTATTAATTATTTCAACTAATTTATTCACATCCTCACACAAATCACAAATAGTATCATTGTATGAAAAATGGAATCCTTCATATATTTTTGCATTTTTTAATAATCCAGTTTTTATATATTTACCAAAAGCAAAAAGCATTTCACAATCAGACGATAAATTATTATAATAAGTATTTATCTGAGTTTCTAAACCCCCTTTAGAATAATTATCACTAACAACTAATATCTTCATTTAATCACCTTTATATCTCAATAATTTTTTCGCTTCTATTTACTTTGATTTTAACATTTTTCTTTTTGAATATTCTAGAAGCTTTACTAACAATTTCCTCATCTTGACTTACTATTTGTAATAAGCCAAAGGAGATATCGTTTTCTATAACTGGTACCCTTATATAAACTAAATTATTATTCAGAAGTTCTTTCTTTATTAATTTATAGTCACTCACACTTAAATCCTCTAGACAGTTTACATAAAATTCAACCAGTTCATTATTTTTAGACTTTTTATTTAAATCAAAACTAGATATCTCTTGAGTCCATTTTTCTTTCCAAATCTTCTTATTAAATGTTTTTGCAACTTCAATTCCATTTTTTCTGATTTGGTTTTGAGAATCAAAATCAGTCAACACATCAATTAATGTTTGCTTCAAAGCCTCAGCTGAAGGTTCAATTAAATAGCCGTTATAACCATTAATAACTAAATCTGTTAGTCCTCCGATACGAGTAGCTATAACTAAATTACCACTAGACATTGCTTCTAAACATGACAAAGATGTTCCTTCGCTATATTGAGTTGGTATCAAACTTATATCACTGTAACTATATACTTCTTTCATTTCTTCAGGTGATTTACTATATCTTTTAATCCTATCCGGATACTTTTCAATTAATTTATCAATATTTTTTGTGTCTTCTAAGAATCCTTTGCCAACAAAATGAAATTCAACCTTTTCAAACTTTTCTAGAATATCTTCAACTATTTCCAGCACGATATATAACCCCCTAGGCTCATACAATCTTCTTGGATAAGTAATTATTATTTTATCTTTATTTTCTAAATAATTATCTCTAGCAGTGAATTCATCTACGTTAACATAATTATGAATAACATGAAATTTTCTGTTACCTAATTCATAATCAATAGTCTGAAACCAATTAGCAGTATTAGTATCTACTGATATCAACTTATCACAAAAGTTAGCTCCGTCCAGGTATATTTTCTTATTTTCCCAAAAGAAATCCTTCCCATAACTATAGTGGTTTATTTTACTATCCCAACTTATTCCATGGCTGATTCCGATAGACGGACCAATATGATTTGGATAACACTCCTGAAAAGCAGAATATATGTGTAACTGTGAGTTATTATATGTATGATAAATATATTTTTTTGTTTGATTGTCAATAAATTTGTAACTATAATCTATTTTACCACCAGAACATAATCCTATTACATTTATATCTTTATATTTCCTAATAAAAGGAATTTCTCCATGCTGAAAAATGTTCAAATTAATTCCCATATCTTTACAAACATCAAACAAATCAATTAGATACCTTTCTGCACCACCTGAATAATAATTAGTTCCTTTATAATTGAAAAAAGTTGAGGTCTTAACGTTGATTGCATTCTCAATATTATAATTTGCAAATAGTTTTAGTCCACTAAAAGTCACAGATAACTCATTCACAAAGTCCTCTAAATTACCATTGACAAACATATTAAAGGCATTAGTTAACTCACATTTTTCCTTTTTATAGACATAGACAAATGCTCTATCTGCAAAAACATTTTTTAAAGTGTATTCATTTAAATCATTGTTCATTTCAAATACATTAAACCTTAATCTACGATTAGAATTTTTATTTAGTATATAATCTTTTTTTATTCCTGACTCCAAAACTACATCAATATATCCCGGCTTAAATCTAATAAATGATAATTGTTCAATAGGGGATTTAGTGCAGATAATCGACTTTCTTGAGTTATTAATTTTTTTAATTAGTGATGTTGGTCCCTCATTTACCAAAATCGAAACACCACGTTTTAACTTATAATTTAGTATTGACATATTTACGCTCCTTAAAATTTAAATAGTTTATATATTCACTTGACATCCTCTCAATACTTAAAAATGCATACTCTTTCACATCAATATTATCAAATTTGTCTAAGTTTTGAGATATGTTTATAATAGCTTTCACAAAGTACTTTGTTGATTTATCACGTTTTTTTAGACTCATATCGTAAGCCTCCTTCGCTGTCACATCAATTATATTTTCATAAGGGGGAGTAATGCCAATAATATGATCTGTCACTGGGAATGTTTTTTTGATTAAAAAATCCGTCATGATCACAGGCTTACCCTTTAGCAGTGCTTCCATTACTGTGAGTGGAACTCCTGCTTCATGGATAGAAGGCTGTAAGTAGATGTCACAATTATTTGTAATAAAATCACCGATTTCTTCTTGAGGTATATAATTTAGTACTATAATATTGTTTTTGGCTTTAGATTTGCTAACTTCCGTAATAAATCTTTTATATAGCTTTTCATCTAATACTGGGCCGGCAGTAATGAATTTAATATTTTTATTAATCTTTATTATTTCTTCTGCAATTCCGATAACTTCCATTTGATGCTTACCAGAAGTATATCCGCCTATAGTTAAACAAATAATATCTTTATCATTTATTTTTAGCGATTTTCTAGTAATCGTAGATATTTCTCCATTATCCAAGTTGTTGAAATCTATTCCATTTAATATCAATTTTATATTTTTGTATCCGGTTTTTTTAATAAAGTAATCTTTGCACCACTCAGAAACTGCAATTATTCCGTTAGCAAACTTCAATTTAATTTTCAATTTTTTCCATTCATTATCAGTATACCAAATATATGTGTTATGTATAACGTAATAATTTTTAAAACCCAAAAATTTTAGTAAAATCATATGATAAGTAGTAAAGTGAAATATTAAATTACCAATATTATTTTTAGCACAAAACTTAATCATCTCTATAACGTCATAATAAATAATTCTAATGTCTTTTGGAGTATCAATTTGTTCAAACATTGGACCAGTTGAATTACTAATACATATAACTTTTGAAGTATTTCCATTTCTTTTAAATGATTTGTAAACATTTGCTGCAACCTGTTCTAGTCCTCCGCTATTAAAAGATTCAACTACTTGAGCGACACCTTTTTCCTTCCCAATATTTCTTATTCTGTAATATCCAAGATAAAATACTGAAAAAATAAATCTAATTAATTTTTTTATCTTTCTCAAAAGCATCATAGTTTTTCACCCCCGTTAAACATTTCTATAAATTCCTTTTTTCCTTTTTCGTGAATATTAACATATTCTTTTAATACTAATTCATTATTATCTGCAATTTTATTCAATTCATTTATCGACAATAGTTTACCGGCATTGAAATCATCTAGTGTGATATATTTCATCCCTAAATCGGTAAAATCACCAATTTTAGGGCTACTTATTATTGGCACTATCCTATATTTAAAATAATCTGCTATCTTAGTAGGGCAAGCGACGTTGTTGACTGTTATATCATCTCTCAAAACGTAGCCATAATGTGCTTTCATGTACACATCTCTGCATAAATCTTGGTATCTCTTGGATCCAACAACAAGATTTTTAGGTTTTTCATATTTCCAAGTTGCCCAAAATTCTTTTGGGTTTGGGCAAAACACCATATAATTGGCATTATCTATACACTCATGTATTGATTCTTGCATTAATTCTATTTTTTGCCATTTCATAATTCCGCCGGCATAAATAACAACCGGTTTTCCATTAATAAATTCTTTATTTTTAGGCACTTTTATATCGTACTGAGATAAATTACTATCAAAAATAGGCATTATTATAGTTTTAGCTTTGAATTTATCACCATACTTATTTTGTAAATGTTCTTTAATTTTATTAGTAACGCAAATCAAACATTCAGCCTTTTTCACAGTAACTTCTTCTATATCTCCATACATTTGAGCAGCTTCATATCTACCATATAATGTTTCTTCCTCAGGTACAACTCCATGAACGTCGACATATACTTTTACACCTGGGAGTTTATAAAATTTCTTTTTTGCTTGCCAAACAGAGTGACAATATATTTTACCACAACACATCATGAGAAGTGCTATTAACATTGTTTGTTTTTTAGAACCAGGCAAATATCTTATAACAGTTGTGTTTCTATCTGGATGTTCTTCAAAAAACAATGAATTACTATTTGTCTCATAAGTAACATAAACCTTGTAAAAATCCTTAAATAGTTCATCTACTGCCTTTACTCTTTTATAATAACCATCTTTTAATCTTTCTTCAGTAAAATATGGTGCCACGATTATAATTGATTTATTCTTTTTTATTCTTCTTTTAACATCTAAAAACTTATTGAATAGCACTTTATTCATAACTACTTTTCCTCCATAAACTTCTTATATTCATCACAAATTTCTTTTCCACCTATTTTTATCATTTTTCCATGGTCTAGCCATACTACTCTGTCACACATTTTTTTGATTTGTTCAATTGAATGGGAAACAAATAATACAGTTGTACCTCCATTAATCATTGAAAGCATTTTTCTTTCACTTTTTGCTTGGAAAGCTATGTCTCCAACTGAAAGTATTTCATCTACTATTAGAATTTCAGGTTCTACAATTGTTGCAATTGAGAAGGCTAAGCGCGCTACCATACCTGATGAGAAGTTTTGTACTGGTACATCTAAGAAGTCTTTTAATTCTGAAAATTCAACTATTTCATTAAATTTAGAATCTATTAATTCTTTAGTGTAACCCATTACTGCACCATTTAGATAAATATTTTCTCTTGCTGTTAGTTGAGGGTCAAAACCTGCTCCTAGTTCTATCATTGGACAGATGTTACCATAACTATCTACTCTACCTTTTGTGGGTTTCATAACTCCAGCAACTATCTTAAGTAAAGTTGACTTTCCAGCACCATTTGAACCAATGAAACCGATTACTTCACCTTTTTTAACTTGAAAATTAACATCTCTAAGGGCCCAAAATTCTTCTTTCTTTTTATGCTTTTTTTCTTTATTAAACATATCAACGAATCCTTGCTTTATTGAGAAACCTTTTTCGATACCTAAGTTAAATCTCATTGATACGTTTATAACATTAATCATTATATCTTCCATGTTAACCTCCTTTATACATAATATATAAATTTATCTTGTTTTTTCTTAAATAGAATCATGCCAATTAAAAGGGTTACTACACCTGATACAGCACAACCTAGGAATTGTCCAATTGTAGGAATATTACCATAAAGTATTATTGTTCTTGCAAAATTTATTATTTGATACATTGGGTTTAGTTTCATTAAGAATTGTAATGTTGGATTTGATATTAGCTTTATATCATACATTATTGGCGTTAAGTAAGTCCATATGGTTGTTATTATTCCGTAAATGTAAAACATATCTCTTAGGAAAACTGCTATTGTTGATAATATGAAACCCATACCTAATGTGAACATGAATAAGCAAATAAAAGAGTATGGAAGTAACAAGTGCCCCCAGTTAAGTCCTGTACCAGTTAGTATTATTACTGCATATAAAGGAATTAGTGTTAATAAGAAGTTTATTCCTACAAATATGCATTTAGAAAGTGGGAATATATATTTTGGCATGTATACTTTGTTAATAAGAGAGAAGTTTGCTACTACGCTACTCATTGCTAGGTTTGAAGCTTCAGTAAAATAGTTAAAGTAAGTAAGTCCTATCATTAGGTATGCTAAATAACTTACCCCTGGGGTTGAAAACTTAAATACGTTTGAAAATACTAATGCCATTACTGCCATCATAAGTACTGGGTATAATAAACTCCATACTACTCCTAGTGCACTTCTTTTATATTTTACTTTAAAATCTCTACTTACTAATTGTTCTAATAGAAATTTATATTTTTTTATACTATATATTAGATTATTGATTATTCTTTTCATCTTAGACTCCTTTAACATTTTTTATTATATCAAATATTGGAAGATAATACTAGAAAAAGACTAGTTTTAGTTATGTTTTTTTATTTTTTGTATTTAAAGAAATACCACTTATAATATTTCAGTGATATCTTTCTTTCATTTGAATATGTATTTTCCAATATAATAGTTTACAAGTGTTGTAGATATGCAAGAAATAGTTTTTGATATTATATTTGGACAGTTTAATTCTAATAATAAGTATAGTATTGATGAATCAATAAATAAGCCCATAGTTCTTGTTCCTAAGAATAAGTAAAATCTTTTTAGTTTTGATTTTTTGCTTATAAATATTGTTTTAAATACGTATTTTGAATTTGCATGGTAAGACATTAATACAGATAATATGAATGCTATACTATTTGCGATTAATGGTTCTAAATTAATAAATTTACTAAATATACAATATAATAGTATTTCTATTATACTTATTAAAACTCCAAATATACAGTATTTAATAAATTTTTCTTGTTTATTTAATATTTTTTTCATATTTTTTTCCTTTGCTTTTTTAATTATAGCATAATTTTATATATATTAAAAGAAAGACTAGAATTTAGCCTTTCTATTATAATATGCATTTAAGAATAATATGGTTAACATATATTTAAAAAGTGTACCAAGTTGTTTAAATCTTTTTGGTTCTTTAATCATTCTATATAACCATTCTAATTTAAGATTTCTATATATAAGAGGAGCCCTTAGAGTATTTTTACTAACTACATCAAATGTTCCACCAACTGGCATGATTATTTTAATATTCTTGAATTTGTTTTTGTTTTTCATTATAAATTTTTCTTGTTTAGGACTACCTAAGGCTACAAATAATATGTCTGGTTTTGTTTTTATTATATCATTTACTGCTTCTTTTTCACTAATGTATCCATTTTTAAAACCTACTATTTTGATACCTTTATATTTAGTTTCTAAACCTACTTTAGTATTATAAACAGAACCTTGTTTAGCACCATATAAATATATTTTATATTTTTTCTTTACTGAAAATTGACAAATTTTTTCAAATAATTCTACTCCTGGAATAGATTTATTTATGTTACCACTTGTTAGTTTACTAGATAAAACTATTCCATTACCATCTGGTATGTTATAATTTTCTTTATTAAATTCATCTACACTTTTTATGTCTTTATAGAAATTCATTAATATTAATGGGTTTATATTATATATAATATTTTGTTTTTCACTAGACATTATTTCATTAGTTATTTCTTCAATATTTTTTGTACTAGTTTTAAAACCTATAAAGTATTCAAAATCTTCTTTTTCTTTTTTATTCATTATTGATAAATGATAGCCCATTACAAATGATAAAGGTAATATTGTACTTATTGCATTAAGAATGTTTCCAGTATAGAATGAACATATTAAGTAGTAAGTTGTGATAAATAAAAGCATTCCGTTTTCATAAGTAAAGTATTTTTCTAAGTTAAATAATGTTTTTAAGTATAAATATATTAATATTACTACATATACTCCTAAGAGCATTATTACTCCAATATAACCTACTGAATAGTACTGCATAATAAAATCATTTTCTATGTTAAATATGTTCATTATTCTGTTATAACCAATTCCATATATGTTGTCTTTATTATTATTGTTAAGTGATTTTACTCTTTTTATTATAGATGTTTCTAAGTATCTTGTATCATTTATTTTAGTTGTATTTCTACTTATATATTCTTCATAGAAATCTCTATCTTTTTCAAGTGGATAGTATTTATTATAAAATTCAGGTACTATGTTATAGTTTAATAATAATTTTTTAAATTCTTTATCACTTAGGTTAAGTGCTTCTTCAATAGTAATTGAACTTCTGTTAACTTCTCTTTCTTTAAATAATTCGTTATAGTAGGCATTTCTACTTTGAAGCGGAGAGTACTTATATAGTAATATACTCATTAACAAAAGTATTATGTGTGTTAAGATTATACTTAGTTTTATTTTACTTTCTTTTATACTTGTTAAAATGTATGCAATTAGTGAGATACCTAATATTATAAATACTGAATAAGAAGATACTCTTGTACCTAGCATAAACATACTTATTACTGAAAGTGTTAGCGTTATTGTGTTAAATATTTTTTGTTTATTTTTGATACTTAGTAATAGTACTCCAATATATAGTAAAAGTATTCCAGATATTTGATTAGTTAAATGAAAGAATCCTTTTGTAGATGCTTCTAAGAAGTTTGTATCTTTATAAAACCATTCAAATATGTTATATTTTGGATGTTGAAAATTATATGATGTATAACCTATTTTAAATATGTTTGTAATTATTATAGAAAAAGATATTATAAATGCAGATATTTCTATTAATTTATAAAATTTATTTTTAGATATACTTAGTTTATATATTGAATAAATTATTAGTATGTTCATAGACATTTTTATGAAGTATAATAGTTCTTCATATAAGTTATAGTTTGTTTCTACTTTAAAATTAGATGTGCTAACTAAGTGAAGTATTATATAAATTAGTAATAATATAAAATGGGTTATTAGTAATTTTTTTTCTTTTTTAGTAGAGTATTTTATAAATATTATTAGGAATATTAGTGATATAAAAATTATTCTTATTAGGGTTGATACTGGGTTATAAAATATATGTAAATCTAGTAATATAGATAATACATATAGAATCATAGTTATGTTAATTAATTTTTGTTTATTTAAGTTTTTCATGTTTTACTCCTACCATATTTTTATTAGTGTTATTATTATGGCAATTATTCCTAAAATTGATAACATTACTTTTTCTCTTGTTGTTAGTTTTTTTAATTTTATTGGTGTTATGAATAGGATACCTGTTATTAAAAGAGTTATTGGAAATATTATATTTCTATAATTTTTACCTACTAGGAATGTTATAAAGTAAACAAGTGGAATTATTATAGCACTACAAGTGATAGGCATTCCAATAAATTCTTTTCCATTACTTTTTTTAGTTGTTGATAACATGTTGAAGTAAGCTAGACGAATTACTCCTGTGATACAGAAGAAGATACTTATTATAGTTGTGTAAATGTTATTATAAGACATGTTTTTTACTATCATCATTGGTAATACTCCAAAAGCAATAGCATCGTTTAATGAGTCTAATTCTATACCATATACTTCATAATCTTTAAGACTTTTAAATTTTCTAGCAACTACACCATCAAAAGCATCACATATTGCTGAAAATATAAGTGCAAATATTGCGTACATTGTTTTTCCATTACTAGCTAATATTATTCCGAATATTGCTGAAGCGGTTCCAGTCATTGTTACCCAGTCACATTTTCTATATACTCCAATTGGTTTTATTTTTTTAAACATAATTATTCCTACTTTCTTTATTCATTTTTTATTGTTATTACTTTTTTGTCTATTTTGGTTTTGAATCAGTACCAATGTTTATAATTTTTCTTTTTGTGGTAACTATTATACCATGTTATTTTAAATATGTAAATTAATCATAGAATTGGTTTCTTTTTAATAATTCTTTATCTACGTATGAACTACCTAACTTTTCACTAAGAGTTTTTTCTCCACTATATAAATTAGTTCCAAAACCAAGTTTGTTTCCTTCTATTTCAAAACCTAAACTTGCTAATATTGTTGGGTATAAGTCAAAATTATTAAAGTGTCTATTCTTGTTATTTTGTTCTTTTTGTTTAGAATTTATAAATGCATTATAGATAGTTCTATTAAAGTTTTTGTATCCATTATAGTAACTATTTTGCATTGTTAAATGGTCTCCTAGTACTACTATGGTTGTGTTTTTATAAAAATCATTACTTTTAATCCAGTTAATAAAATCACTTACTCGTTTACTTGAACAAGCATATACATTAGATAAATTTGTTTCATATTTGTTTATACAGTCTTCATCTAAATAGCCATCTTTAAAATGAGTATCCATAGTAAATAAAGTAACTGCAAATGGTTTATTTGATTCACTAGATTTTAGTATTTCTTTTTTTGCTATTTCAAATAATTTTTTATCTTCTACTCCCCACCATTTTTGATAATCTTTATCTATATATTTTTTTTCTTTCATTTTATTATAGTCTATTATTTCATAATTACCATGTTCTTTGTAATACAAGTCTGTTCCTGCAAAGGATGCTGGGCTTCCTTGTATTAATTTTAAGTTATAATTATTTTCTTTTAGTATATCACCTAATGTTATAACATTTTTTAGTGGTATATTTTTTTTAGAATAGCCTCTAAATAAGTTTATGTCTACTGGAGTAGCAGAACTTGATGAGACTAACGAACCCATTGTAAAACTTGCAACTGTTATGTTTTCTGGTCCTCCAAACTTGTCTGTATTTGAGAAGTTTGTGTTTTCTTTTAGAATAGTCTCTAACTCGGGGATTCTTGAAGTAGTAAATGTTCCACCATTTTCTTTTGAGATTAAACTAGTTTCCATGCTTTCTAAATATATTAATATTAAATTGTTTTTTTCACTAGGTGCAGTTACTTTAACTTTGTTTGTATCTACATAATATTTTTCATATATATTAGTTTTCTTTAATTTGTAATAAATGTATTTATCAAGTTGGTAATTTTTTAATGTTAAAAGTGTACTAAATACTAATAATATTATTGTGTATTTTTTTATGAATTTTTTTAATGGTAATAGTTTAAAATATTTAATTATTAATATTGGTAATATAGTTATTACACTTGATGTTAAAAAGAAATATAAACATGTTTTTATAATTTCTATTACAGATGTTATGTTTCCTACACCTTCTTTTCCATTTGCAAAATAATATATTAATTGAAAAAAGTTTGTTTTTAATAGTACTGTTTTTACATAGTAACTAGTACTTAATAATATATTTGATAAAAATAATAATATATAATAAATAATCATAGTTTCACTTCCACTTAATATATTTTATCAAATTATAGATAAAAATAAAAGAGCATAAGCTCTTTTAGCAGACTGTTGACAAATAAATTTTGTTAATAGTCTTTTTATTTTAAAAGAATTGTTGTATAATAAATATGTAAGGTTGCTTTATAATTCCAAAATTAAGCTTACATAACCTTACTTTTTTTATGAAAAAATGGTATAATTATTATGGAGTTATAAGGAAAGTAAGTGATAATATGGCAATGACAAAAAGACCAAAAAGACAATATTCAAGCGAGATAGTAAACTTAGAAGATATGGTGCCACAAGACCATTTTTTAAGAGTTATAGACGAACATTTTGATTGGAACTTTATATATGATGAAGTAGAAAAACTATATTCTAATGTTGGACGAAAAAGTATAGATCCAGTAGTTTTGGTAAAGATTCATATATTAAAGTTTCTTTTTCATGAAGATAGTTTAAGAAAAACTTATGAGAATTTAAAATATAACAATTTGTATAGATGGTTCATTGGATATAATTTATGTGAAGATGTCCCAGACCATTCTACATATTCACAAAATTATAAAAGAAAATTTTGTAAACTTGAAAAAGATTTATTACAAACAGTATTTGATAAAGTTATAGACTTGCTAATAAATTGGAATTGCTTAGATATGACAGCAGTATATATAGATTCAACTCATACCAAAGCATATGCGAATAAGAAGAAAAATCACAAAGAGTTAGTAAAAATAGAAGTAAAAAAATATCAAAAAGAATTAGATTTAGAAATAGCTTTAAAAGGATTACAAGATGAAGTTTTAACTGATGAAGAATATTTAGAAGAAGTACAAAAAATAGTAAAATGTAATGAAGAAGTAGAAACGGAAGAAGTAATTGGTGAAAAAGAAATAATAGTAAGTGATGTAGATAAAGATGCAGGGATGTTATATAAAAGTGATAAGGAAAAAATGTTTGGATATAATACAAGTGTAATATGTGAAAATAATAATTATGTATTAACAGTAGATACAAATGGAAGTAATGTTCATGACTCAGTATCTTTTTACCAATCATTTGATAATTTAACAAGTCACTTTGATATTTCTAAAATAAATTATTTTGTAGGAGATGCTGCATATTTAACTCCACATATTTGTAAAACAATAATAGATTTAGAAATGATACCAGCTTTTCCGTATACAAGAAAAGGATACAGAAAAGATTATTTTAAAAAATACGAATTTACATATGATGAATATAATGATATTTATATATGCCCAAATGAAAAAGATTTGATACCAACAGGAAGAATAGATAAAAATGGATATATAGTTTATAAAGCGGATGAACAAGATTGTTCAAAATGTCCATTTAAAAGTCAATGTACAAAAAGTAAATATAAACAAGTATTAAGACATGTTTGGGAGGAATATAAAGAAATGACTAATGATTATAGACATCATGAAGATGTAAAAGAAATATATAAGCAAAGACCACAACATATAGAGAGAGTCTTTGCAGATGGGAAAATGAAGTATGGACTTCGAAGTACATACTTTAGAACAAAAGAAAGGGTCCACTGTGAGTTAACCCTTCTTTATGCGTGCATGAATCTTAAGAAATTTGCAATACACCATTATGTCTAGTATAGGAATATACTAGACATAATAGTTTATTAAGTTAATTTTTGTCAATAATTTCAAAATAAAAGACAAATAAGTAAATTTTTTACTTATTTGTCAACAGTCTGAGAGACTTATTTATTTAAAGTCTCTTTGTGTTCTATAGTATCCCATGTTATTTCTTTACTAGTTAGTACTTTTATTAAACAAAGTATGTAACTAAGTAAAAGTAGTGGGTGCACTAGTATAGTTTTTATATAAAGTGAAGTGTTTAGTTTATAGTTTTTTTCTATATGTATTAGATAAATTGTTAGTAACATGAGAACTAAGTAAACTATTAATGGTATTAAAAGTGGGTGATTTAACATTTTAAGTATTAAGCCAATAAGTAAGAATATTAAGTCATATATTCCTATAAAAGAGTTATAGTTTGAAGCAAAGTTTTTGTTTTTAAAGTTTATATTTTTTAATAAACTTTTTCTGTATTTTTTTCTTGCTTCAAAGTAACCGCTTACCCATCTTGTTCTTTGTTTTAAATATGTTTTATAGTTTGTTGGTTGTTCATCATAAAATAAGGCATTTCTGTTATATGTTGTTGTTAAATTGTTAGTGCAAGCGTATAGTGAAATTTCGTAGTCTTCAGTAAGCGAGTGAAACGGATAAGTTTTTAGTTTGTTAATAAGTTTTCCTGTTATATAAAATCCAGTTCCAGAACAGTTACAGTTTATGTTATGTTTGTTTCTATTTTTATTAGATAGTTCGTTTACTAGTGTGAATATTAAATGGCTCGAAGAAGCGATACTGTTTGTTTTGTTTTTGTTTAGTCTATAACCAATTCCAATGTCATATCCACTCATAAATGATTTGTTCATTTCTGAAATGTAGTTTTTATCTAATATGTTGTCTGCATCAAATATAAAGTATGCGTCGTAATTCTTTGTTTTTGTGATTTTTTCTATTGCTTCCATCAGAGCATATCCTTTTCTTTTTAGTTCTAGTTTTTGTCTTATGATTGTATTTGCATTATATTTTTTAGCAATTTTTGTAGTAGGGTCATTTTTATCTTCTACAATAATATATACATTTTCAAAAGGTACTTTTTGTGTTTGAGATTTTATACTGAGTAGTAAGTCTTCAATTACGCGTGACTCATTTCTAGCGGGTACTAGAATGCAGTAGTTTGGGTTATTAACATTTATTTTTGTAGGTTTATTTTTATTAAATTGGGTTATTATTAACTTTGATATAAACAAAGTCACACCAATAATTATAAATATATTACTTATCATTTTTTACTTCTCACTTTCATGTTAGGGTATGCCTTTTTTAGTCTTTCGTCTGTATAAACTTTATCACAAAATTCACCTAAGTAAGTGTATGCTGGATATCCTTCTCTTCTTAATGACTGCCTTATTACGGCTGTAAAAGATATAAACATATCAAGAGATAAAAAGACTATAAATACTGTAAGAATAGGTTTTCCAATGTTGTATGGGATACTTTCTATTTTTTTTGATAACCATGGGTAAATGAAGTGGACAAATACTACACAAAGTAGTCCCCATAAAAGCATAATAGGTATTGTAGTTCTTCCATTAATGTCTAGTATTTTTTTTGAGTAATTCCAACTAGTTGTACCAGTAAATGTTTCTTGTAAGAAACTTGTTAAGTATTCAAAAGACCCACCTAGCAAAGCACCTTTTATAAGTGTTATATACCATTTATTATTTTTACCTACTAGGAGTTTTGTCATTAAAACAGCACCCATTCCATAAACAGGACTAAAAGGGCCATAAATGACCCCACGTCTTACTTCCCAAAATATACTACCATCCCTTAAGTAGTGTCTTACTAAATTTAGTATCATTTCATAATAGTTACCAAAAAGGCAACCAATCACGAATATAATAAATAATTTATTAAAGTCTAAACCACTTGTAAATATTCTTTTTTCGTTATTCATAAGTACTCCTATAATTTTCTTGTTAGTTTATTATTATCACATTCTGTTAAAGTTAAGTTGTCTACTAAGTTATAATAAATTGATTTGTCTACATAAGTTGCATCTTTAATTGTAAGTAATACTTTGTGACCAGGTTTATAGACTCTTCCTGTGTCAACTCCTTTTAATTTTCCAGATGGTAACATGTAGGTTCTTTCTGGCATGCTATCATAATTAATAATTCCATCCATTAAACCTGGTACGATTACTTTAATATATTCAGGTGTTATCTTTTCTATGTATGCAATTTGTTCTTCGCCAATACGTTGTTTTAGGTAATTAATTACTTGTAATTTATCTGCTTCATATTCTGCTTTTTCTGCTTGTCTTTCCATACGGGAAGCATGTGCTAAAAGTTTTTCTAACATTTTATCAATTTCAATTAGTTTTTCTTTTGTTAAAGTTCCATCTTCGTACATATCTAATAAATTGTGTATTATTAAATCATTTAATCTTCTAATTGGACTAGTGTAGTGTGTATAACCATCTTCTATCGCTAAACCAAAATGACCTTTGTTTTCAGTTCCATAGTATGCAAGTTTCATACTTGTTAATATAATTCTTGAAATTATTACATATTCTTCTTTACCTTTAAAATCATTTAATAATCTTTGTATTAAGAAGTTAGGTTTCATATTTTTAAGGTTTCTAACTGGGTAACCTAATTCTTTTATTGTTTCAATTAAATCATACATTTTGTATGTGCTTGGTAATTCATGGTTTCTAAAGCCAAATGGAAAACCTGGGTATAAGTGTGTTACAAGTTCGTTAGGTAAAAGCATACAGTTTTCTATTATTTCATGCGCGATGTTATCTTTTTCAACTAGTATTTCTTTTGTGTTACCTAGTTCGTCCATTACGAATTTTAATTCTTCACTATCAAAATTTGTATATCCTCTTTCAATTTTAATGTTTGTTAGTTTTTCTGATAATTCTTTAAGTATCATTAAGTCGTTAACAAATGGTTTGTATTCTCTTTTTGCTTCTTTACCTGTTATTATATCAAATACATCATCATAGTTCATTTTTAATTTTGATTTTATAACTGAACGGTATGTTTTATAACTTGTTACTTTAGCGTTTTTATCTAATTCTATTTCAACAGTTCTTGTTAATCTTTCAACGTTTGGGTTTAAACTACATAAGTCATTAGATAGTATTTCTGGAAGCATTGCTACAACAGAATCTGGAAAATATACACTGTTGCCACGGCGAGCTGCTTCTTCAAAAATGGCACTACCAAATTTAACATAATGGCTTACATGTGCGATGTGTACTTTTAGAATGTAGCCACCATCTTCTTTTCTTTTAATACTTATCGCATCATCCATGTCTTTACAGTCTTTTCTATCTATTGTAAAAACTCTTTCATCAGTTAAATCTACTCTTCCAATTTTGTCTTCATAAGTTACTTCATTAGAGAATTTTTTTAATTCTTCTAACACTTCTTTAGGAAACTCTAAATTGAAACCATAATTGTAGGCAATTGTTTTGAAGTCTATATCTGGTTCGTTAATAAAACCTATTGTTTTAATATATTTTCCTACATACATGTTATCATAAATTTCGTTTGTTGCTTCTATAAGAACTCTTGAACCTGGAATTAATTTTTTCATTTTTTGTGTTCCAATAGTTATTTTCAAGTTGTTATTTGTGTTAACTGGATATAAATATTTAAAACCTTCTGGAGTCATTCTTACTTCACAAACTACATTTGGCATATTTCTTACAAGTACTTTTACTACTTCATTTGTATTTGTATCAATTATTACTTTGTCATAACAAAGAGATCCATTTAATTTATTTTTTTCAAGTATATATCTTGTATTATTTGTTTCGTAATATTTTGTGCCTTTTTTTGTTTCGTCTATTGTTGTAACTAAAAAATTAGAAGGCATTTTTTTGTATAAACCATCTTTACATTCATACAAAAGACCTTCTAATTCTAAAGAATTAAGTACTTCTTTTAATTCATCGTTCATGTGTTTTTTAGATATTCCTAAAAGTTTTTTAATTTCATTAAAACTTATAGTTTCAAATTTATCACTTTCTATATATTCTATTAATTGTTTTTTCATAAAACTCCCCACTTCCCTATAAACTTATTTAATCATAAAAACTATTAAATGTCTATATTTTACTTGAGAATTTTGTTAAAAAATTATATAATTTATATATGGGAGAAGTTAAGTATGGATAAAGAAGAAGTGTTTTTTGTAGATAAGGAAAATAATTATATTAAATGGTTACTTATTATGGCTATTTTTATAGGACTACTTGCTTTAGGAACTTATGTTTATTATAAGTTAACACCGAAGAATATTTTTGAAAGTGTTATTAGTAAAATTGATTTTGAAAGTAGTGATAAAAGCAGTACAAGTGAACAAGTTAAGTTTGCTAAAAGATATGATTTTAGTTATAATGCTTATAGTGATAATAAGGATATTGAACAACTATTAGTTATTTTAAATAAGTATAAGTATAGACTAGACCTTTATTATAATAATGAAAATGAAGTTAGATTTGAAGCGGATTTAACTTTTAATGATAAGAAACTTTTAAATCTATTATTTGGTTATAACGAGAAAATGACATATGTAGGTGCTTATGATAGAACATATTATTTTGAAAATTTAGATAATATTAGTGAAGAAGAACAAGTTAAGTATGAAGAAAATAAAAGTAAATTTGATAAGTTTCTTGATGAGTTAAATGATGAAAATGATTTAAATGATAAATTTTTTAAACCAGTAGTTGATGCTTTTAAAGATAGTGTAGAGGATTATAATTTAAAGAGAACTGTTTCTAAAGATAATATAGTTTTAACTATAACTTATGATAATAAATTTTATAAAAGATTTCAAAGTAATTTGAAAAAGAATGGATTTGTTGATTTACTTAATAGAATAGGTTTTAAGACTGATGGATTAGTTCCTGAAAAATATAGAATAAGAAAAACAATTATTACATTAAATAGAAATAATTTGGAATATAGTTTAGGAAATGTTAGATTTTATTCAGATGTGGATTATTTTGAAGTGAATATAGTTGATGGTAAGGCAACTGAGTATAATATTAATACAAAAGAAGATAATAAAAATATTTATAAATTAGTTATTGAAGAGGTTAATGATAATAAGTTTAAAGTTTTACTTCAAGATAATAAAAATGGTTTTATGGTTGATGTAGTTTACGAAGAAAAAGATATTGAATATAAAGATTACGATTATAGTAAGAGTAAGAATCTTGATAATGTTGATGAAAATGATTTAATTTATTTAGAAGAACAACTTGGTAATAGTGAAGGTATGAATGAGTTATATAAACAAATTCAAATTATGATGTTTGGGGGAAGTATGTAATGAGAAAAGTAATATTTAAGTTATTAATAGTAATAATGATGTTTGTTCCTTTTATGGTTAATGCTGAGATTAAAAGTGAAAATTTACTTGAGGCTTTGAAGAGTGAAGGGATAGAAACTGATATTGATTATAGTGAAGATGATAAGAATAAAGTACCAATTTACTTATTTAGAACAAAGGGTGAACAAAAGAGTATAGATTTTCTTAATTATTTAAACGATAATTATGAAAGATATGGTGAATTCTTTATATTAAGAAGTTTTGAAGTTAGTAATAACGAAGATAATAAATTGTTAATGAATAATGTGTTTGATTATTTGAGGGCTAGTGTACAGAGTACTCCTTTTATAGTTATAGGTAATACTTATTTTATTACTTATGATGAGAGTGTTAATGAAAATATAGAAAAATCTTTTATAGAGTTATATCAAAGTGGATATAAAGATAGATTAGATACTATAGAAACTGTTAAAACTAGATATTATAGAAATGAGACTCTTATGTTATCAATTATGTTTACAGTTATATTTGGATTTATTTGTTTAGTAGTTTATCTTATATTGAAAAATAGACATGAAAATAAAGGGGATAACTAAAAAGGTATAAATTGAATTATAGAAATATGGTTCAATTTTTTTATGGAATAATTTTATAAATAAAAAAACTGACATTTATTTTAAGTCAGTTAATATTTCACTTGCTATATCATCAGCTTTTTCTTTTAAATCAGTTATTAAGTCTTCAAATTCTTCATAACCTTTTTTTGAAGTGTAACTAATTAGTTTATTTATTTTTTTGATTACTTTTTTTGCTTGTTTTTTTGCTTTTTTGTATTCTAAAGTTCCTTCTAATACTTCTATTTCATAATCAATTTCGTTTAGTTTTTTATCAATATAATATTTTACATCTTCTTCATCAATATTTGAAATATTTTCTTTGATGTTAGAAAAGCATTCTTTGATTTTTTGTCTTGTTTCACTACCTTTTCTAGGTGCAAATAATATACCTAAAGAGCATCCTGCTAAGGCACCTATAGTTGCTGCAGTTAAAATTTTTACATTTTCTTTTTTCAATTTATTCACCTCTTGTAATTATTATATCACTTTTTTGATAAAATATTATTAATTTTATTCGACATATTGTGTAAATACTGTAAATTATTTATTTTTGTTTTTTATGTAATTATTTAGTGTAATTTTTCTTTTAGAAATTCTTTCTTCTTCATTTATGTTGTTGTTTGGGTTAATTATTCTTAAACCATTTTCTAGAGCATCATAATAACCAAACGGAATTATATAGTCATTTTTTATATCGTAAAATAGTCCTTCAATGTTGTACTCAATACTTTTTAGTAAGTCGTTTGTATTCCAAATGTCTACTACTACACTGTTATTATATATTTTATATCCACCTAGTTTGTTCATTTTATATTTTAAATTATTTTTTTCTATAAATGTTTTTATTATTTCATCAGTATCACTTAAAACTACGAAGTCTAAATCTTTTGGAGGAGTGAGTAACTCTATGTCTCTTAAGGCTCCACCTATTAGGAAAATTGGTGCAATATTAGAGATTTCTATTGCAAGTGGGAAGTTTTCAATTATGTATTTTCTAACTTTTTCTTTGTAAAGATAATTCATTTTATCACTTTCCTTTGATTCATTATTTTATCACTTGTATTTAATAATTGCAATTTGTTTATAATAATATTGACTTTTATATTTAATTAAGTTATATTTTTACTAGAAGAGGTGGTAAAATGTTTAGAAAAGCAATTTTGATAATTCATGGGTTTGGTGGGGGAGTGTATGATGAAGAATATTTATCTACCGAACTAGAGTTTATTAAAAATTATGATGTGTTTACTTTTACCTTACCAGGTCATGATGGTTTTCCTGGAAAATATACTAGATTTGATTGGATTAATAGTGCAGAAAAGCAAATTGAAAATCTTATTAATCATGGGTATAAAAATATTTATCTTGTAGGACATTCTATGGGTGGAGTGATTTCTACTTATATTGCATCTAAGTATAAAGAAGTGAAGAAATTGGTTTTGGCGGCTCCTGCATTTCATTATTTAAAGTTTAAAAATGATAAACCTGATATTATAGAGAGTATTATTTTTAGTCCTGAAGTTATTAGGGAATATAAGGCTGATGTGATATTTTCTAGGTGGTTTAATTTACCTAAACATGCTGTTAGAGAATTTATGAATTTGGTAAGTGAAAATTATAAATGTCCTAAAGATGTTTATGTTCCAACTTTGATTATTCATGGAACAAGAGATAATTTAGTACCATCATCTAGCGTTAATTATGTTTATAATAATTTAAGTAGTAATTATAAAGAACTTTTAGAAGTAAAGGGTATAAATCATGATATTTTTAGAAGTGATAGAAAAGAAGAAGTAACTAATTTGATTATAAAGTTTTTTAAGAGTAATTGTAATAAAAAGTATAGTGAGATTAAGAAGATTTAGTTATTAACTAAGCAAAATAAAAAAAAAGTAATTTTGCTTTTTTTATGTGCAAGTATATATTTGGTAACCTATTTCTAACTTGAAAAGAATATACCAGTTTTACGTTTTTTTTGAAAAAGGGGTGGGATGATTATCCATTATTTATTAGGCTTATGTTTTAACAAAAAATCATTAATTGTATAAACTAAAATGGATGGTGAGAAATGATTAATTATTTTCTAAATTTAAATCCTGTTATTCTTGCTTTGATAGCAACATTAATTACATGGTTATTTACTTTACTTGGTGCTAGTGTTGTGGTTTTCTTTAAGAAAGTTAATAAGAATGTTATGGACTCTTGTTTGGCTTTTTCTGCAGGAGTTATGCTTGCTGCATGTTTTTGGAGTTTACTTAATCCAGGAATTGAAATGGCTTTTAAACAGAAACAATGTGTTCCATTAATTTCTAGTTTAGGATTTTTATCAGGTGCATTAATATTATTTTTAAGTGATTTATTTGTTAAAAAAGTTGTTAATAAAAATAAAAAGAATTCGCTTAAAAGAAGTATGCTTTTGATTACAAGTATTACAATTCATAATATTCCTGAAGGTCTTGCAGTTGGTGTCGCATTTGGAAGTTTATCGTACAATCTAACTAGTAGTGTACTTGTTAGTGCCTTTATATTTGCTATAGGAATAGCAGTACAAAATTTTCCTGAAGGGGCAGCTGTTAGTTTACCTCTTAGAAGAGAAGGATTTACGAGAAAGAGTGCTTTCTTTTATGGGCAACTCTCAGGGTTTGTAGAACCAATTTCTGGTGTGATTGGTGCAATACTTGTTCTTAAAATTAGTAGTATTCTTCCATTCTTTTTATGCTTTGCTGCAGGTGCAATGGTGTATGTTGTTGTTAAAGAATTAATTCCAGAGAGTCAATTAAATAATAATAAAAATATGATTACTGTATTTACTTTAATTGGATTTTTATTTATGATGTTATTAGATGTATGTTTGGGTTAAATAAAACTAGTAGATTTTTTCTACTAGTTAATTTCTAATGAATACAATATATCATTAACTAAATTGTCTATAGTACTTTCTTTATCTTGTATAATCATTGTTATGTTATAAACTTTATCATCTTTTAAAATATTTATACTTCTATATTTATCACTTTTTAATATGTAACCAATATTAGAACCTTTTATTTCTGTAATTTCATGATTAGATGGAATATTATTAACTATGGTGTCTATTATATCATAGTTATTTTTTAATTTATTTTTTGAAGTAAATAAATTATATTTTTTGTTTTTATTTTTTATAGTATATTTAATTAAATCTAAATCATTATTAATTTTATTTTCTTTAAAATACTCTTTAATATTTTTATTGTTTGTTATCAATTCATTTGTGTTAGAATTATTAATACTAATTTTGATACTATTTTTATTATTTGTTAAAAGTATTGAATTATTTTTTTCTTCTTCTATTTCATAATCTTTTATTATATTTTTGAAAGTAATATTTTTAAATTCAAATTTATTTTTTGAGGTAGTTTGTTTTATTTCTAATGTGTCAGTTATTTTATAGTTATAATTTTCTTTTATTGTATACTTTGTTAAACAAGATAATTTATAACCTAGTAGTATTGCTAAAAATGTTGTTATTATAATTATTATAATATAAGTTTTTTTCATATGATCACCTAAGTAAATAATATCAAATAATTTATTTTTTGTAAATTAAATAAATTAGTTTTTTCTTTTTAATTATGAATAAAAACCTGTTTTTTTAGAAAGATGTATGTTACAATAGTTGTAGAGGTTAGATAATATGAAATGTTTAATAACTGGTGGAAGTAGTGGAATAGGAAAGGATATGGCTAAAACTTTAAGTTTGCTTGGGAATGAAGTTATTCTTGTTTCTAAAGATGAAAATAAGTTAATTAGTGCATGTGAAGAGATTAAAAATAGTCATTATTATGTGTGTGATTTAAGTTATGATGTTGAAGTTAATAAACTTTGTGAATATTTATTAAAAGAGAAACCAGATATAGTGATTAATGATGCAGGATTTGGTACTTTTGGAGATTATAGTGAAGTTAGTTTGGAAAGAGAAATGGAAATGGTTAAAGTTAATGTGATAAGTTTGCATAAAATAACTAAAACTTGCTTAAAATATATGGAAGGAAATAAAAATGCACATATTTTGAATGTTGCAAGTATTGCAGGGCTTTTACCAGGTGGACCTCTTTTAGGAACTTATTATGCTACTAAGAGTTATGTTAGAAGTTATACTTTAGGTATTTATGAAGAGTTAAGAAGAAAAGGTAGTAGTATTAAAATAAGTTGTTTATGTCCTGGACCGGTTAATACAAATTTTAATAATGTTGCTGGAGGACACTTTAGTATTAATAGTAAAACTAGTTCTTTTGTAAGTGAGTATGCAATTAAATATATGTTCAAAAATAAGTTAATTATATTACCAGGAACAGATGTTAAATTAGGAAGTTTTTTTGGTAAAATATTACCTAGTAAATTAGTTTTAAAAATTTTATATAAAGTAGAACATAAGAAGAGAGGTTAAAGTAATGAATAGAAGAGATGGAGTAAGAGTAAAAGATTTAGATTCAATGCATGTGCTTATGCCTTATATTAAGCCAAATAGATGTGATAGTGATGTGTTTATTAATCAGAAAATGGATGTTACAGAACTAGTTAGGTATTATGAAAGAATGAAAAAAAAGTATAGTGATTTAACTTATTTTCATTTATTTTTGACTTTAATTGCTAAAACTGTATATAATAAGCCACTTTTAAATAGGTTTGTTGTCAATAAGAAGTTTTATGATAGAAATGAGGTAAGTATTGCTTTTACGGCTAAAGTTAATTATGAAGATAAGTCTAAAGAAATATTGTCCGTTATTAAAGTAGAAGAAAATGATAATTTGTTAAGTATTAAAGATAAAACTGTTAAAGCAGTTGATAATGTGAGAAAATCTAAAGAGAGTGGTACTAATAATAGTGTGAATGTTATTAGTAAGTTACCTAGTTTTATATTAAGTCCAGTTATAGGTATTATTAAATGGTTGGATAGGCATGACTTGCTTCCAAAGAGTTTAATTGATGACAATTTATATTATAGTACTTGTATTGTAAGTAATTTAGGTAGTATTCATAGTGGTGCGATATATCATAATTTGACTGATTTTGGAACTAGTAGTATATTAGCAACTATTGGTGAGATTAAATTAGAAAAAGTACTTATTGATGGTAAAATGGAAAGCAAGTATTTGTGTGAATTTGGTATAAATATAGATGAGAGAATTGCTGATGGAGTTTATTTTGTTAAAGCAGTTAGGTTAATGCAAGATATTTTAAATGAACCTAAATTATTAGAGGAGAGTGTTAATGAAAAAATTAAAGAAACAACAAAGTTTAAGTATTAGTAAACCTTGGATTAAGTTTTATGATGAAGGAGTTCCTAAGACAATAGATTATCCTGATAAGATGCTTTGGGAATTTATTTCTGATAGTGCTAAAAAGAATCCTAATGATATAGCTTATGAATATTATGGTAGTAGTGCATCTTTTAAAAAATTAATGAAAGAAATTGAAGAATGTGCTAGAAGTCTTAAAACAATTGGTGTTAAAAAAGATGATGTTGTTACAATTTGTTCACCTAATATGCCTCAGGCGATAAGTATATTTTATGCAATTAATATGGTTGGTGCAATTGCTAATATGGTTCATCCTTTGAGTGCTTTAAAAGAGATAGGCCATTTTATGGAAGTTTCTAAGAGTAAGTATGTTTTTACTATTGATTTGGCACTTGAAAAATTTCTTCAAGTAGTTGATAATAGTGAGATTGAAAAAATAGTTGTTATGTCTGCTGGAGATAAAATGAAGGGTATTACTAAAGTTGCTTATAATTTAACTAAAGGCAGAAAGATTAAGGTTGACTTTGATAATGAGTATTTACTTTCTTACAATAGTTTTATTGATTTTGGTTATATGTATGACGGAAGCTATATTTGTAAAAGAAAATCTACTGACCCTGCTGTAATTTTATATAGTGGTGGTACTACTGGTGAACCAAAAGGGATAGTCATTAGTAATAAGAGTTTTAATGCAGCTACACTTCAGACTGGGTCTATGATTCAACCTGCTAGTGCTGGAGATAGTGTTTTAACTATAATGCCTATTTTTCATGCTTTTGGGTTAGATGTGTGTATCCATACTCCACTTACTTATGGAGTCAAATGTATTTTGATACCAGTTTTTAACTATAAAGCGTTTGGTAGATTAATTAAACAATATAAACCTAATTTTATTGTTGGAGTACCAACTCTTTTACAAACTATGATAAATGACCCAGGGCTTAGTGAAATGAATTTATCTTTTATTAAGTGTATTATTACTGGTGGAGATGTTGTTAGTCCTGAATTAAAATCTAGTGTTGATAAGTTTATGAAAGAACATGGTAGTTCTGCTACTGTTAGACCAGGGTATGGGCTTACTGAAGGATCTGGGGCTAGTAGTTTGCTTCCGAAAACTGTACAAAAAAAAGGAAGTACTGGTATACCTTGTCAAGATTGTACTTATAAAATAGTTAATCCTGAAACTTTAGAAGAAGTTTTGCCTAATAAAGTGGGAGAAATTTTAATAAGTGGACCTAATGTTATGATAGGTTATTTAAATGATGAAGAACAAACAAAGAAAACATTAATTAAAGATGATGATGGGGTGGTTTGGCTTCGTACAGGTGATATGGGTAGTATGGATGAAGATGGATTTATTTATTTTGCTCAGAGACTTAAAAGAGTAATTATTTCTAGTGGTTATAATTTGTATCCTTCTCATATTGAGAGTGTTATTAGAAAATATCCATATGTAGAAGATGTTTGTGTTATAGGTATATCTCATCCTTATAAAGTGCAAGTCGCAAAAGCGTTTATTGTGTTAAGAGATGGTGTGAGTGAAGACAAGGCTAAAAAAGAAATAAAGAAATTATGTGAACTTTATTTAGCTAAGTATAGTTTGCCTTATCAATATGAAATTAGAGAATCTTTACCTAGAACTAATTTGGGTAAAATTGCTTATAAAGAGTTAGAGAGTGAAGAAAAAGAAAAGAAATAAGTCTTTCATTTTAAGTGAAAGATTTTTCTTTTGTATGTAAAAATTTTAGCATATAAAGATGGAAAGATGTATTATATTAGTGTGGAAAATAGTAAAACTTATGAAAGAGAGTTTAAACCTTTTAGTAAGTTAGATAACAGTTGTAAAAAAATACTTATTACAAATGATGAAATTGAATATTCTACAAGTGTTGTTACTCATATAAAATTAAAAGATTTCTTGTTAATGGAAGATTTAGATAGTTAAAAAACTAAGGAACGTTTGCTCCTTAGTTTTAACTTTATTCAATATCAATAAGTTTTTTGTTGTCTTTCTTAGGGGATTCTGGAACTATTACTTTTAATGTTCCATCTTTAAATTCAGCTTTGATATCTTTATGATTTACATCGCCAATATAAAATTCTCTTTTGAATGAACCAAAATATCTTTCTCTTTTAATGTAGTGTTTATCTTTGTCATCATGTTTTTCACTCTTGTGAGCAGATATTGTAAGATATCCATCTTCAACTTCAATTTTAACATCCTTTTTGTCAAATCCTGGAATATCCATTACAATGTTGTATTTACCTTCTTTCTCATAAATATCACAATTCATGTTCATAACTTTTTTTTCTGGTTCAAAATCATTGAAGAAATCATCTAAATAAAATCTTCCTGGTAATAAACTCATAATATCATCTCCTTACGATTATCATTATACTACTATTGTTAGCACTTGTCAATATTGAGTGCTAATTTTTTTATATATTTTTTAGTAGTACAATTTAGTTATATGTAAAATAAGTTAAAATATACTTTTAAATTATGTTATATTTTGGAAGTAATTATTTTTGTTAATTGTTAATAATATAAATGGAGGTAATTAGTATGAATGAAGTACCTAATATAATTAGTACTAAAGACTTATCATATATTAAAGATATGGCAAGTTGGAATTTAGTAATGGCTAAAAAAATTAACTCTTATATAGTGTGTGTACAAGATGAAGATGTTAGAAAAGTTTTATTAGATGCTTATAAAATGCATAAAGAGCATTATAAAGAGTTAATGGAAATATTAATGTAGGAGGTAATTATGGCTAAAGTTCAAAATCAAAAGTCTCAAGTTGTTTCTTCTAAAGAAATGAATGAAATGGATTATTTAAATGATGTTTTACAATGTGAGAAGAACATATCTAATAATTATAGTATTGCTATAGATGAGATGAGTAATAAAGTTTTATTTAAAAAAGTTTTTTCTATATTTAAAGATACTAAAGGTCTTGCAAGAAAAGCATATGATTTAGCATTTCAAAAAGGTTGGTATAGTTTAGAAACAGCAGAAGAAGCTAAGATTAAGAAAGAATTAAATTCTATGAAGAACTTATATAAAGAATTATAGGTTCTTTTTTAGTTATGAAAATGATTATATTTGTCTTCCATACCTGATATTCCGTTTTTTAAGTTTTCAAATACTTGACTCATTTGGCCTGGATATATTTCATTTAGTATTTCTCTTAGAGTTTCTATATTATATTTGATTGGGTTATAAAGAGATTTTACTTCTTTACTATTTATGTTCATAACAGGACCTTGTACTCTTCTTTCAATAAGTGCTTGGCTGGCTGAAGTTGTTATTAGAAGTTGACTTATTAACATTAACCAGTTACCTAATACGTTTTGTTCGTTACTTGTTAAGTCATCCATTAATAGGTATCCAATTAGTAAACAAATTGCACTAGATACTTTTGGATTTAGTTTGAATAAGTCTTCCATAAACTCACCATAATTTCTTATAAAATTTTATTCTGTTCGCTTTATTTTAATTACTTAATTTGTTATAATAGTTAGGAAGGAGTGAATAATATGGAATTAAAAGGAAGTAAAACTGAAAAAAATTTAATGACTGCTTTTGCAGGAGAAAGTCAAGCAAGAAATAAATATACATTTTATGCTAGTAAGGCTAAGAAAGAAGGCTATGAACAAATTGCAGCAATATTTGAAGAGACTGCTAATAATGAGAAAGAACATGCTAAGTTATGGTTTAAGGCATTACATGATGGTAGTGTACCTAGTACTATAGAAAATTTAAAAGATGCTGCAAAAGGGGAAAACTATGAATGGACTGATATGTATAAAGAGTTTAGTGAAACTGCTAAAGAAGAAGGGTTTCTTGATATCGCTGAACTATTTAGAATGGTAGGGGACATTGAAAAAGAGCATGAAGAAAGATATTTAAAACTTATTAGTAGAGTAGAAGACAATATGGTTTTTGAAAGTGAAGAAGAAACTATTTGGATTTGTAGAAATTGTGGACATGTTTATAGAAGCAAAGAAGCTTTAGAAGTGTGTCCAGTATGTAAGCATGGAAAGGCTTATCAAGAAAGAAGAGCAACTAATTATTAACTCTTCTTTTTTTATCTTCTTACTTTGGTTACATCTCCTTTTGTTATGTGACCGACTAGTAGGTTTGAATTATAATCATGTAGTTTAAAATTGTTTTTTACTTTTTCTTCATTAAAGTTTGCGTAACAATACTTACAGAAGTGAGGGCGTGATTTATAAATTCTAATATCAACCATTTCTACACAGTTACTTTTGTTTCAAAATACTATTATGTCTACATTATCAAAGTATATTCTACTAACATTTCTCGGGTAGAAGGGGTTTCTTATATCTACAAAGCTTTCTTTGTATCTATTCATGAACTACTTATAATAAAATGTAACTATGTTAGTTCTTCCGCTTACATTTAATATCACGCTTGTTAACCTCTTTTTTGCTTATAAAAAAAACTATTCCGAAGAATAGTTTAATTTTACAAATGGCGCCTGTTGCAGGACTCGAACCTGCGACCTAACGGTTAACAGCCGTGCGCTCTACCGACTGAGCTAAACAGGCATCACATGTATATAATTCTACATCAATATATGTTATTTGTCAAATAAAAATGTTAAATTTTTTAAAAATATTTATTTTTACTATTAATTTTCTTCTTTTTTTGATAAAATGTAGATGGTGAAGAGTAATGAATGAAGAATTTGAAGTAGTAGATTTTAATGAAGACAAGAAGTTTAGTGTGCTAGATACTTATGGAGAAAACTTAAAAACTAAGTTTTATATTACTGACCCTGCTATTGGTAGAGATAAAGAAATTAAAGAAACTTTGTTAATACTTCTTACTCCTGAAAAAAGTGCTATGCTTGTTGGTAAAGCAGGTATAGGTAAAACAGCAATAGTAGAAGGAATAGGGTATAGAATGCAAAAGGGTGAGGTACCTGATGCTTTAAAAGATTATGACCTTATTAAAATAAATATTTCTAGTTTACTTGGGAATGTACAAACTGATGGAGTAAATGAGAATAAACTTCAAATACTTGTTGATGAACTTAAGGAAAGAGAAAATATTATATTGTTTATAGATGAGGTACACTTACTTGTAAGTAGAAATACTAGTAACTTGAATGTTGACTTTGCCAATATGCTTAAACCTGGGCTTGATAGGGGTACTATTAAAATGATAGGTGCTACTACTAATGAAGAGTATGAAAGTTATATTTTAAGAGATAGAGCATTTTTAAGAAGATTCTTAAAGGTTGATGTACTTGAACCTACTATAGAAGATACTGTTAAGATACTTATGGGAACATATCCTAAACTCGAAAAGCAAAGTGGGGTAACTATTCCATATAGCGAGTATACTAAAGAAAAGTTATTTAGGTTTATAGTAGAGTATACAGATGAATATAAAAGGATTTATGAAATTGGAAATAGATATCCTGATATTGCTTTAACACTTTTAGGAAATGCTTTTAGTAATGCTGTGTTTGAAAATAAAAATACTTTAAATATTAAGAATATTTATGACGCACTTAAGAATACTAAGAATGTTTATGATGATGCTAAAAGAAAAGGATTAGTTGAGTTTAAAAATAAATTTAGTGATTTAATTAAGGAAGAAAATATTGTTTTGGATTAGATGTGAAAAAAAATTTACATCTTTTTTTATTCGTTAATTTTAATAAATATTAGTGTTTTTTTCTAAAGTTAGTTAAAAATATGCCGTAAAATCGTTTAAATATACTCTTTATTTATTAAAATTGAGTGATTTGACATATTATTTTAAGCATGATATAGTAGGCTTCAAGGAGGTGAAAGTAAGTATTAGTTAAATGTTTGAAAGGAGTGAAATTTATGGAGAAAAAAGGTTTAACTAAGTTTAATAATGATTCTATAAGATGTTATTATAATGTGAAAGAGAAAAGAAATTATTGGTGTGTGGTTGATGTTATTAAGGCTTTGTGTGATGTTAGTTATAAGGATGCTAGAGGAATATATTATTCTATTAAGAAAAAACTTTTTATTAAAAGTAAATATCATGTAGAAAAGAATGATAAGAATAAGAAAGTTTGGAAGGATGAAGTAGTGTGTACAAAAGATATTATTAATATTATAGAAGTTTTACCTGGAAAGAAGAGTTATATATTTTTAAAATTTTTATTTAAAGTATTTGATGAAGCATTGGTTTCTAAAATTGAAATATTAGACCCTAAAGAGAAGAGTGTTTTTGGTGAAGATGAAGTGTTTAAATGTTGTGTATTTAGAAATAAAATGAATTTGTGAGTGTTTAGATGTACAGTGTAGAAGTTAAAAATGTGTCTAAATCTTTGGGGAAGAATAGTATTTTAGAAAATGTTAATTTTAATTTAGAAAAAGGTAAAATTTATGGATTAGTGGGTGCGAATGGTAGTGGAAAGAGTACTCTTTTAAAAATTATATTGGGTTTATATAAAAGTAAGGGAAAAGTTTATATTAATGGGTATGATGTTAAAAAGAATTTTAAAGAGGCTATAAGTAAAGTGAGTGGAGTAGTTGATTATGTTTCTTTATATGAATTTTTGAATGCTAAAGAAAACCTTAGGTATTTTGCTTATCTTTATGATGTTCCTGTTAAAAGAGTTGATGAAGTACTTGATATCGTTAAGTTAGATGGTAATGATAGAAAGTTAGTAAGATATTATAGTTTAGGAATGAAACAAAAATTGGGTATAGCGATTAGTTTGTTAAAGGATCCTGATATTCTTATATTAGATGAACCTACAAATGGGTTGGATCCTAAGAGTATTAGTGAACTTAGGAGTACTTTAAAGAGTTTTAAAGATAAAACTATTATTATATCTAGTCATTTAATTAGTGAGATAGAAAAGTTATCTAGTGATATTCTTTTTATTAATAAGAAAACTGTTAGCAGAATAACTAATGATAAGGTTAAAAGAGAGTTTAAGTTAGGAAATTATGAACTTGCTAAAGATATTCTACCGGACAGTAATTATTTAACTGATGAGGAGGTTAGTGTTTATGTTAAAAAGTTAGCAGATAATAATATACCTATTTATGCAGTTAACGAGAGTAGTAGTTTAGAAGATAAACTTATAAGTATGATGGGAGAAAATAATGAAGAATTTAATAAAGGCTGATTTATTTAAAGAGTTTCATAAGAGAAGTTTTAAATATGTTATTTGTTTTTTAATACTTTTTATGTTTATATTTTATTTGTTAGTTAGTAATAATTTAAAAGGTAAACAAGTTAATGTTTATCCACAACTTATGAGTGAAAATGAATACTATAGTGTTAATAAGTATGGTAGTTATAAACAATATAAAGAAAAATATTATAAGTATCAAGAAAGTATGAATATTAAAAATGAAATTAATTCTAGTAGTAGTTATAATAAAAGTGTAGAAATAATTAATAATAGTGTAGTACTTTTTTATTTAGTTGGTGTTATTGTTATATTTATATCTTATCATAGTTTAAGTTATGACTATAATAAGGGATTAATTAGATATGTTTTTATGTGTAATAAAGAAAGGTGGAAGATATTTTTTTCTAAAGTTATTTCTTTGTTCATAATTAGTTTGTTATTAGTAAGCATAATTATTGTTGGAAGTAGTTTTTTTAGTAGTATATTTGGTAAAAAATTCATTTTTCTTGTTAGTAAGACTATTTATTTTAATAGTAAATTTTTTGATATTTCTTTATTAAGTTATTTGATTATGAAAGCAATAGTATATTTAATACCTATTTTATTTATGATTATTTTAACTTTATTTATATGTATTTTATTTAATGGGAAAAATTTAGGTCTTATTTTACTTATAATTATTTATGTAATGGGGGCTAGTTTGATGGGAATATTATTAAATTATAATGTTTCATTAGTTAGTTATTTACCAATTAGTTATATGGATTTTACTTATTTTGAAGATGGAAGTTATTTACTCAATAATGCTATATATAATAGTAATATAAGTATTAAAATGAGTTTAATTGTGTTAAGTATATATAATATTATAAGTATAATTTTGTCTCTTATTTTGTTTAATAAAGATGTATAAAAAAAACTCCGTTAGGAGTTCATGTTAATACTTTTATAGTATTCTAATAATTCTTTAAATCTGTTATAATGCACTACTTCTCTTTCTCTTAAGAAACTAAGTGGTGCGAGTAAGTCAGGGTCACTTGTTAAATCCATTAGGTTTTCATAAGTGGCTCTTGCTTTTTCTTCAGCAGCCATATTTTCTGCTAAGTCAACAATGGCATTTCCACTTGAACTAATGTAAGCGGCAGTAAATGGTACTCCATTAGCACCACTTGGGAATATTCCTTTTTTGTGAGTTGTGTAGTAATCTGATAAGCCAGCATTTTTTAGTTCTTCAATACTAGCATCTTTCATTAGTTGAGTAATCATTGACGCTATCATTTCACAGTGAGAAATTTCTTCACATCCAATATCTGAAAGTAAACTTCTTCCTTTTTCATCTGGCATTGTAAATCTTTGACAAAGATATCTTAAACATGCACCTAATTCACCATGAGGTCCACCTAGTTGGTCATTTAATAATTTGGCCATTTTAAGGTCTTTTTTCTTTATGTTAATTGGGTATTCTAACATTTTTTCATATCTAAACATTATAGTTACCTCCTGTATTCATCCATGGCCATGGATTTTTACTCCACATATAAGAATTATAGTTAACATTATCTTTTAAACATAATGGACCATAGTTTTTAGCATATAATTCTTTATTTTTATTTAATTCAGTTATAGTATTTTTTAATTCATTAAATATTTCAGTGTTATCTTTATTTAAATCTAAATATAAATTTAAGTCTATCATTTTAAAAGTTAATTCTTGTATTTTTAGTAATAACTCATCTTTTTCACCTTTAACTACTACTTTATAAATGTAATTTTTGTATGGAATATATTCTTTTTTAAATATTGTACCTTTATTTAATCCTTCTTTAGCAGTGTAAAGTGAATCGCTTTTTCTAAAATTATTAACATTAACATTTATTGTATCAACTTTAAAATCATTATTAAACTTTTTAATTTTGTTATCAATATCATAGTTGAAATCATTAATATTTTGTAAATAATTGTTAGTTAAATCAACATTTTTTTCTTCAACAATACTATAATTTAAATTATTTTCTCTTTCATCATAATACATGATATTTCCCCCTTCAATAATTAATTTATGATTAACTTTAATATAAGTAAGGGCTTTTGTCATAAGTGAAAAAATTGTAAAATTTTACAAATATGTATTGAATTTAAATATGCATATGATAAAATGAAATAGGTGAGAGGAAAATGAATTATAAAATTGTTTCTAATTCTGATGTTGATACTATTCTTTTAGCGCAGAATATTGAAAGTGAAAAGTTCCCAAATATGGTTATTTGTTTAGAAGGAGACTTAGGTAGTGGAAAGACTTTGTTTACTAAGGCTTTTGCTAAATCTATGGGTATAAGTGAAAATATAACTTCTCCTACATTTAATATTATTAAAGAGTATTCTGGAGAAGATGGATATAATTTATATCATATGGATGTTTATAGATTAAGTGAGACAAAAGAAGATATAGGTATTACTGAGTATTTTAAAAAGAAAGGTGTATGTATTATTGAGTGGTCTGATTTAATTACTGATATTTTACCTAAAAAGAGACTTGATATTAGAATTAAGATAGTTGATGAGAATAAAAGAGTTTTTTATATTACACCTCATGGGGAAGAGTATGAAGATTTATGTGAGAGAGTTTTGTAAACTCTTTTATTTTTTTATTAAATGTGATAAAATATAGACCGAAAGAAGTTGATTTTATGTATACATTATTTCTTGATACACATGATGAATTAATAACTGTTGCTTTGTATAGTGAAAAGAATATTATTGTTAAAGATAGAGAGAGTTATCATAGTCATGCTGTTTATTTTGTTCCTATGATTAGAGATATTTTAAGAGAAAATGATTTAACTGTTAAAAATATTAAAGATATAGTTTGTGTTAATGGTCCTGGTAGTTTTACTGGACTTAGAATAGGACTTTCTGTTGCTAAAACTCTTGCTTATTCTTTAAATATTCCTATTTATTTAATATCTAGTTTAGAATCTTATTTAGTAAGTAGTAATTTAAATGGTAAAAAGATGTGTGTTATTGAAGATACTAAAGGGTACTATATAAGTGGCGATGGAATAGAAGAACAATATGTTACTGATATAAGTAAGTATAATGATTATGTTATAGTGGATAAGAGTCTTGATATTGAGAAAGTTGTTAAATGTGCATTAAGTAAAACTAGTGTTAATCCTCATTTAGTTAGGGCTAACTATGTTAAAGAAATAGAGGTTTTGAAGTGATAAAAGATAATCTAGTAGATAATTATAAACATAGGGTTTCTTACTATGAAAATCTTGAAGAAGTTAGTTATATTATTATAGAGGAGACTTTTGATGTTGTTAATATAGTAGATGTTTTTACTAAGGAAGAATATAGAAGAAAAGGGTATTCTTATAAACTGTTTAGTTATTTGATTAATAAGTATAAAGATGTTAAATTTATGCTTGAAGTAAGAAGTAGGAATGTTTCTGCGATTAACTTGTATTTAAAACTTGGGTTTGTAGTTATTTATGTAAGAAAGAAATATTATAATGATGATGATGCACTTATTATGGAAAAGAGGAATTTTATGAAAGATATTTATATTTTAGCAATTGAGAGTTCGTGTGATGAGACGAGTGCTAGTATTGTTAAAAATGGAAAAGAAGATATTGCAACTACAATTAATACACAGATAGATATACATAAACTTTATGGTGGAGTAGTACCAGAAGTTGCTAGTAGGTTACATTTAGAAAATATTACATTAGTAATTGATGAAACTTTAAAGAAGGCTAATATGACTGTGGATATGATGGATGCAATAGCTGTTACTTATGCTCCGGGACTGTTGGGAAGTTTATTAGTAGGACTTGAGGCTGCTAAAACGCTTAGTTTAGTTTATAATAAACCTTTTATTAAAGTTAATCATATGATGGGACATATTTTAGCAAATAATATTAATCAAGATTTAGAGTATCCTCTTGTTAGTTTGGTTATAAGTGGAGGACATACTGATTTACTTTATATGGAAAATGAAAGTAGTTTTAAATATATAGGTAGGACATTAGATGATGCTGTTGGAGAGTGTTTTGATAAAGTTGCAAGGATACTTGATATGCCTTATCCTGGTGGTCCTAATATTGAGAAACTTGCTAGTAATGGAAAGAATACTTATCATATGCCTAATATATTAGATGATGATACACTAAATTTTAGTTTTAGTGGTATTAAAAGTCATGTTAATAATTTAGTACATAATGCTAAACAAAGAGGGGAAAATATTGTTAAAGAAGATGTTGCTAGAAGTTTTCAAGATGCTGTTATTAAGTGTTTAGTTAGTAAAAGTGAAAATGCTATTTTAAAATATAATGTTAAGAATTTTAGTATATGTGGAGGAGTAGCAAGTAATACTGCTATTAGGGAGAGTCTTGTTAATATGTGTAATAGAAATGGAATTAAAATGTATATTCCTGAAAAGAAATATTGTACAGATAATGCTACAATGATTGGCGCTGCTGGTTATGTTCTTTATAAGAATAATATGTTTAGTGATTTAAATGTTAATGCAAATAGTCATGAAGAATTAGATATAGTTAGTGAATAAAAGAAGAAACAAAGATAGTACTACCTGTCAAGTACTCACTAAATAAAAATATTTAATTATGAATATTTAAGTCTGTATTCAACAGGTGATAAATATCCAAGTTTCTT
>JABLTQ010022631.1_pt1 | contig 101213 bp, 83 predicted proteins | sample 7160101 | NCBI WGS metagenome assembly JABLTQ01 (sample SAMN14651228, study PRJNA627086) | human gut metagenome | isolation source: feces | host: Homo sapiens | reverse complement strand
ATTCATAAGCCGGCTGTCTTTGATAGCTCAAAGGTAGTAATTTAGAAGCAAATCACAACTGACGGAACTTGTTGCCGAACAGAACGACGGCTGTCTCTGATAGCTCAAAGGTAGTAATTTAGAAGCAAATCATAACGAATGGATACTTAAAAGAAGAATGTCCAGGCTGTCTCTGATAGCTCAAAAGTACAATTAGAGTTTGGGAAAATCGAGTGGGCTCCGTTCCAGGGCGGCAGTCAACGCGGCAGAGGTATCGTCACCATCCACCTGGTGACCGACTGGACAGAGGGCGGGCACGATGCAGCCTTCGACCTCAGCCACCGGGTCTATAAGGCTCTTGACGGACTGAGCGGGGAGAGCTTCAACGGACTGTCGCTGATGGAGACGAACACGAACCACAACCACGAGGAGATACTGGAGAGCATCGACAGTTATGCCGTGCGTTACCTGTTGCGATAGGGTGCACGAGTCGCAAAGATGAAGCCCCGACGGACAGTTACCGCCGGGGCTTTTACATTGAAATGTTATACCTTTGCGCCTAAAAAAGATGACAGTACTACATGATACAGGAGAAGGTTGGAATGGTTTTGTTCGAGAGCTGATTGAAGCCAAAGAGAAAGTGGAGCTTCAGCATGAATCGTTAATACGCCATCTGTCAGGCACAGCCGCAACCTTAATAGGCATAATCTCTGTTTTTGGTGACATGTCACGAGGGAGTATGCTTCTTCGCTGCCTGACAGTAGCGAGTGTGTTATTTCTGTTGCTGACAGTCCTTGCCGGTGTGTTGTATTGTTTTTTGCAGTACAAACTAAGGTTGAAAGCGCTTTCGAATGCTTTAAGGCAATATCAAGAAGGCTCTGTGGATGTCGTTGGACAGGTCTCCTCACCCACAGCCTCATGGCTTGCAAGAATCTTCCCTTGGCTGTTGTGCGTGGGGATAATCCTCCTATCGGCAAGCGCAGCGTATGCTCTACTGAGGCGTTGAGAGCCTTCCTGATTTTCTCATCTTGTATCTTTTCCTCCATATCTTGATGTGGTTTAGAAAATTGTTATTACTTTTGCAATATGTGAATGTCGAAGATACGGCGCGATAACTTCAAGCTTTCCTTTCACATTATCAAAGGTGGCTTCGGTCACCTTTGATTTTTTCTAATTCAGTTCTGATTCTTTCTTTAGTTTGTTTCGTATCATCTGAGAAGAAATCAGCTGTAATTTTGACAGCCTTATTGTTGTATATGATATAGCACTCACTTATTATCCCATCCTCGAAGTCCATATGCCGATTGTTTATGGCAGATGCTAATTTGCGACTTGGAAGATATTTAAATTTATCCGGGTGCATATCCAAATCAAGAACTACTACTGAGCAACCTTGCTTGATGGCTTTATTGAATCCCGAAGTTACCCCATTAGGGGATTCGATCCCCTTTCTATCTGCTATATTATCATTAATAAGGTATTCAGGGTTCTTCACTCCATCTGCATATACATGCTTCCTTATTTGTATATTCATTTTGGGGAATGATGACAAGAGGGAATGAGCAGCTCGTGTGTTCTCTTCTACTTCTGTTTGATCTGCTTGTATACTGATCTTTAGTCGCTCCCCATATGTCTTGTCAATAGTATATTGGCTTGTCTCGTAACATGACCGTACCAATTTACACGCCTCACACACCTCATTCTCCGGAACGAACCTTGCCAGCTTGACTTTGCCCTTGGGAATGTCGCAGTCGCGACACCGGCGGATGGTGTAGGGGTTGTAGTCGGGGAAGGTCTTCTGCTCCTTGCCGGGATTGAACCGGAACATTCGCTTCGTGTCCCGTTGCAGGGCTTCCTCGCCAAGTGCCATCGCTTCGTCGTGGGGCGTGGCGGGGTATTTCGACTTGCGCACCTGCACCACGGTACAGCGGCAGTTCCAGCCGTTGGGCGGGTAGTACTCCTCCCAGAACGGGTCAGAGGGCGGCAGGGTCACACCGTTCAGCGCGGCATGTTCCGGACGCACCTTGTCGTCGCCTGCCGTGCGGTACTGCAGGTTGTAGCGGTCGCCGTCCTCCGAGAACCGCTCCCACCTGGCCGCCATCTCCGCCGATGATTGTACGAAGTTGTACTCCGCACGCAGGTAGTGGGAGTTGTAGGTCTCGTCGACCTTCCGAACATCGTTCAAAAAGCGTTCAAACGTCTTTCGTTCGCCGTTCTCGTCCAGCAGGGACGGAAACGCTGATGGCTCAAAAATAGTAACCTGAGGCTGGTTGCATTCTGCTTTAACAAAAACAGGCTCGCCCCGCGAAATCACTTCGGGGGGCGAGCCTGCAATTTATGTACTAATAATTAATAAATTGTGGTTACGTAATTTTTATGACTAACTAACTTATCTTTCTTAATGACATTGCAAAGATAGAGGGGTTTCACTGTTCCTGCAATCCCTATTAGAAGGTATATTGCACATGCCGAATCCCTATTTATAGGTAGAATGGGGCGCAAAAACGAACTGTTTACATCTTTACATCACCCAATTCAACCAGGTTATTGACAATCGCATAGATAGTTAGTCCGGCGGGAGAATGGATTTGAAGTTTGCGGGAGATATTCCGTCTGTGAGTAATCACGGTGTGGATGGAGATAAAAAGCTTTTCAGCAATCTCCTTGTTTGTCATTCCCTTGACTACACATGTAATAATCTCTCGTTCCCGCTGACTCAGTGTATCGGTGTCGGTATCTTCCTCTTCTTTCTGAGACTGGAAAAGCGCATTTATTTTCGTATAAATTACTTCTTCGTTGTCATAGAGAGTGATTGACTCATCATATTTCTTCAACAGGTTCTGGTCCGTCATGTTGCACAGTAAGGCTATACACTTGACGGAAGCAGCCTGCTGGTCGGCTTTGAAGTTGTCGATGTTGAACCATCCTTCAAAAGCCGGGTCGACAATCAGGACATCGGGGACATGACTCTGCATGCAATTTTCCAAAGCTTCCAAAGAGCTGACTTCAATCAGCTGGATGGCATGTGCTGTCTCGGGCATGTGCTTCAGGATGGTAAGCATCCCATGACGCACGATTGCCGATGACTCTGCGACAGCAATCCACATTACATCGTCTTTCATAATATTCCTTTTTTCTTTTCCAACTGACGGACTACCGGCACGAGCAGGAAGTCTTCAATCTTACAATGTGACGCAAGGTCTTCTTCACAACTGAAGATATCAATCAATACGGCGTTGAGCAGATTGTTGTTTCCTTGTTCAGGATAGTATTTTAATATGATGTTCTTCAGCTCCACCAGCTTCATCCCGATTTGGTTATGGCGGCGGGCAAAGACACTGATTGTATAGCGACTGTCTGGAGTACCGTCCAGCAGGGCGTCGACATAAGTGAATACATTCATTTCTTCATATTCCATGTGTCGGCGGACCTCTGCCACATATTCGTCGAAGAATTTCAGAATAAGGTAGGTGATTTCGCTGTGTATGGACTTGCTGATGGCTTGCACGAGCCGTTCGCGGATGGAAGGCAGGAAGAAATCCAAGAAGTAGCTGTGTGCCTGCTTGAGATAGTCCATCAAGTCACGGATGGAGATTTGTGACAGGTTGCCTTCCAACAAGTTGTTCCCTTCATGGATGAAGTTTGCTACTGCCAGAAATGTCGGACAATTGACTTCCTTCTCTCGGCAGACCTGTTCCACCGTCTTGTCACCAAAGCCTAATGGCAATCCGAAACGGCTCATCACCAACAACAACTTGTAATCGTGGTTTATTAAATCGCCCATCTTGTCGGAGGGCATGAATTTGACGCTTTTATAATCCATACATAGAGCTTTTATGCTGAATATCCGTTTAGTGGATATCCAATAATTAGTATACAAAGGAACATGAAACTGTTTGAACAGCCAATCCCTATTTGTAGGTATTTCCAGCCTTTGTCTACCAAGAAATAGGTAGTAAGGCTCAGGATAGGGGAGGTAAAGATAGGAAGAAAAGAGGTCGTTCCACATCTATTGCCATAAAAAAAGCGGGTTGCCTTCAACCTCTTGTTGAAAACAACCCGTTTTGGGAATATGCCGATAGACGGATTACTTGCGTGCTTCAGCGATGTAACCCAATGCTTCTTTGCACTTGTCGGTTACATATTGCCAGTCTTCAGCAGCTACTTTATCCTTCGGGAAGAGCTTGGAACCCATACCTACGCAGAATACACCTGCTTTCACCCATGCGGTGAGATTCTCCTTGCTAGGTTCTACGCCACCGGTCACCATGATCTTTGACCAAGGCATCGGAGCCATCATACCCTTTACAAAGTTCGGACCGTAAACATCGCCGGGGAATACCTTGCAGAGGTCGCAACCTACTTCCTGTGCGAAACCTACTTCGGATACGGAACCGCAGCCCGGAGTGTAAGCTACGAGACGACGGTTGCAGACTTTGGCAATTTCGGGGTTGAACAACGGACCTACCACGAAGCAGGCTCCCAACTGGATATAGAGGGCAGCTGTTGCCGGGTCAACTACAGAACCCACACCCATGGCCATTTCCGGGCATTCTTTTGCTGCGAATTTTACGACTTCGGCAAAGACTTCATGGGCAAAATCGCCACGGTTGGTGAATTCGAATGCACGTACACCACCTTCATAGCAGGCTTTAACTACCTTCTTTGCTACTTCAACGTCCTTGTGATAGAACACAGGAACCATACCGGTTGAACCGATCTTGTTCAGCACGGCTACTTTATCAAACTTAGCCATATATTTTTTATTCTTAGATGCTTATAAAGTTTCTACATTCTTGCTTGAAGCCATGGTTTATCGTTGAACACGACCACTGGCATTACCACCTGCAAGGCTTTCAACTTCTTCTACGGAAACCAGGTTGAAGTCACCGTTGATGGTATGTTTCAAAGCGGAAGCAGCAACGGCAAACTCAAGAGCCTCACCCTGGTTGGGCTTCGTCAACAGACCATGGATAATACCGCCGGAGAAGGAGTCACCACCACCGACACGGTCGATAATCGGGTTGATGTCGTAACGCTTGGAGGTATAGAATTCCTTGCCGTTGTAAATCATTGCTTTCCAGCCGTTGTGTGTAGCAGAGAATGATTCACGAAGGGTAGAGATGACATACTTGAAGTCGAAGGTCTTGGCCATCTGCTCGAAGATTCCCTTGTAGCCTTCTGCGTCGGTATTGCCACCTTCAACGTCAGCATCGGGTTTGAAGCCCAGGCAAAGTTCAGCATCTTCCTCGTTACCAATACATACGTCAACATATTGCATCAACGGACGCATGATGGACTGTGCTTTCTCCTTAGTCCACAGTTTCTTGCGGAAGTTCAGGTCAACGGATACGGTCACACCGTGACGCTTGGCAGCTTCACAAGCGAGTTTGGTCAGCTCGGCAGCCTTGTCCGAGATAGCCGGTGTGATGCCTGACCAGTGGAACCAGTCAGCACCTTCCATGATGGCATCAAAATCGAAATCACTAGGCTCAGCTTCTGCAATCGCTGAGTGGGCACGGTCATAGATGACCTTGCTCGGACGCATGGAAGCGCCGGTCTCCAGATAGTAGATACCTACGCGGTCACCACCACGGGCAATGTAGTCGGTCTTCACACCATATTTACGAAGTGCATTGACAGCCGACTGGCCAATTTCATGTTTGGGCAATTTGGTTACAAAATAAGCATCATGACCATAATTTGCACAGCTTACAGCTACGTTGGCTTCGCCACCGCCATATACTACATCAAATACATCTGATTGGATAAAACGTTTCTGACCCGGTGTAGAGAGTCTCAGCATGATCTCGCCTAATGTTACGATTTTTCCCATAATTGTGTGTGTTTAGTAATTATATCTTAGAATTAGTAGATTCGATTAAACATTATGCAAATGTAGTCATTAAAAACGAAAAGCCAACTATTTGAGGACAAAATTTATCGCTCTTCCGTGTTCGAGCACGTATTTTCCGTTTTACCGGCTCTGAGTATGCTCGGATTATTGTTCCTTTTCAAAGATTTTTCGGACTGGATTGAACCGCATTCAGAAATAAATGTTTAAATTCGTGCCCTAATAGAACACAGTTCGGAAATCATATTATTAAAGAACATAAGCGTATATTATGGAAACCAAGTATTTAAAAATCAACCCTGCTGATAATGTGGCTGTAGCCATATCGGAACTCAAGGCCGGTGAGACCATCACCGTAGACGGCATAACTATCACCGTAGCCGAAGATATCCCTGCCGGACACAAAATTACGCTGAAGGATTTTGCCGAAGGAGATCAGGTAATCAAGTATGGTTACCCCATCGGACATGCACAAGTACCCGTCAAACAAGGACACTGGATCAATGAGAAACAAATCAAGACCAACCTTGCCGGACTGCTTGATTACACCTACAATCCCGTGAATGTAGAGCTGGGCATCCCCCATGAGAACCGTACCTTCAAGGGATACCGCCGCAAAAACGGTGATGTGGGTATCCGTAATGAAATCTGGATTATCCCGACTGTAGGCTGTGTGAACGGCATTGCCAACCAGCTTGCCGAGAAGCTCCGTCAGGAAACGGGTGGTAAGGGAGTGGACGCTATCATGGCGTATACACACAATTATGGATGTTCCCAGTTGGGTGATGACCACGAAAATACCAAGAAGATCTTGCGTGACATGGTGCTTCATCCCAATGCCGGAGCTGTGCTTGTGGTCGGATTGGGTTGCGAGAACAACCAACCGGACGTATTCAAGGAGTTTGTCGGTGAGGTAGACCCAGAACGCGTACAATACATGGTCAGCCAGAAAGTGGAGGATGAAATCGAAGAGGGCATGCGCATCTTGCGTAAGCTTTATACTGTTGCCAGCAAAGATGTGCGTGAAGAAGTACCCTTGTCAGAACTCCGTGTCGGTCTGAAGTGTGGTGGCTCGGACGGCTTTTCTGGTATTACCGCCAATCCGCTTTTGGGCATGTTCTCCGATTATCTGATTGCACAGGGTGGAACGTCTGTGCTGACCGAGGTGCCTGAAATGTTCGGTGCGGAAACCATCCTGATGAACCGTTGCAAGAACGAGGAGCTCTTCAACCAGACTGTACATCTTATTAACGACTTCAAGTCTTACTTCCTCTCACACGGTGAGCCGGTAGGTGAGAATCCGTCACCGGGAAATAAGGCGGGAGGTATCTCTACATTGGAAGAAAAGGCATTGGGTTGCACGCAGAAGTGTGGTAAGAGCTATGTAATGGGCGTGATGCCTTATGGTGAACGCCTGAAGGTAAAGGGGTTGAACCTGCTCTCTGCTCCCGGCAACGATTTGGTGGCAGCCACCGCACTGGCTTCTTGCGGTTGCCACATGGTGTTGTTTACCACCGGACGAGGAACCCCCTTCGGTACGTATGTCCCGACCATGAAGATTTCGACCAACTCCACGTTGGCAAAAAACAAACCGACATGGATTGACTTCAATGCCGGTGTCATCGTTGAGAACGAACCGATGGAAGAGACTTGCCGTCGCTTTACGGACTATATTATTAAGGTAGCCAGCGGCGAGCTGACCAATAATGAAAAGAAAGGCTATCGTGAGATTGCCATCTTCAAGAATGGAGTGACTCTCTAATCATTCGCATATAAGCCAGAAAAACGTTATCTTTGCGCCCGTTTGAATACAAATGGAATGCAATGAACGAGAATTCGAATATCCGTCAACAGAGAAAGCCAAGTTTGTGGGCATTGAGTCCGCTGCTTGTCTTTCTCTGTTTGTATTTGGTCGTGTCCCTGTTGGTCAACGACTTTTATAAGGTGCCCATCACCGTAGCTTTCGTGGTATCTTCTGTCTATGCCCTGTTCATTACCCGCGGTATCACTCCAGCGGAACGTGTCACTCTCTTCTCACAAGGGGCTTCCAACAAGAACATCATGCTCATGCTCTGGATTTTCATCCTTGCAGGAGCTTTTGCCCAGTCCGCCCAAGCCATGGGTGCGGTCGACGCCACTGTAAACCTCACGCTGCATCTTCTTCCTGACCAGTTGCTGCTGGCGGGTATCTTTCTGGCAGCTTGTTTTATCTCGACTTCCGTAGGGACATCAGTCGGCACCATTGTGGCACTGACTCCCGTAGCCTTGGGGTTGGCAGAGAAGACCGGAGTCGACATGCCATTTATGGTCGCCATTGTGGTCGGCGGTGCCTTTTTCGGTGACAATCTCTCATTCATTTCCGACACGACCATTGCCTCCACGCAGACGTTGGGATGCGAGATGCGTGACAAGTTCAGGGTCAACAGCCGCATTGTCATGCCGGCTGCTATCGTGGTCTTCCTTTTCTATATTATTGAAGGGTATAGAGTACAGACACCTGACAGTCTCCAGCAGGTGGAATGGGTGAAAGTGATTCCCTACGTCATTGTCCTCGTCACGGCACTGATGGGTGTCAATGTGATGCTGGTCCTTCTTCTGGGTATTGTGTCAACCGGACTCCTTGGCATGTTGGAGGGAGGAATGGACTTTTTCGGGTGGTTCGGAGCGATGGGACAAGGCATCAGTGGAATGGGAGAGCTGATTATCATAACTCTGTTGGCTGGTGGCATGCTGGAACTCATCCGATACAACGGAGGCATCGCATACATTATAGAGAAGCTGACCCGTCATGTCAATGGCAAGCGAGGTGCTGAACTGACGATTGCCGCGTTGGTCAGCATTGCCAACTGCTGTACGGCCAACAATACCATTGCCATTATTACCGTAGGTCCGATAGCTAAGGACATTACCGAGAAGTTTCATCTTGACCCGCGCAAAAGTGCCAGTCTGCTTGATACATTCTCTTGCCTGGTGCAGGGCATCATCCCCTATGGCGCCCAAATGCTGATGGCTGCTGAACTGGCTTCGCTCTCTCCGTTGAGCATCATACGCTATCTGTATTACCCGTTCTGTATGGGCATCATGGCTTTGCTTTGTATTTTCTTCCGCTATCCGAAGCGATATTCTTGATTCTGTTCTGTTAAAGTCGGGCATTGTCCGGGTGAGGATGAGGAGACAAGAAGACGGATGGACAAGGTTGCTGTTTCAGAGAATTCAGCCCTTGTCCATTCGTCTTTTGGGTTCGTCTGTCCGTCCCTTTCTTACAGTTTTGCCAGGAACCGTTCGCGGTCGACGATGAAACGCACGTGAGTACCCTCACCGACGAGCTTGTCTCCCTCATGGGCAGAGACGTGGAAAGTCAGTTTGCGTCCATCCACTTCCGTCAGTTCGGCAGTAGCTTCTACAGAAGCACCCAGTGCAGACGGCTTGAGATGCGATGTGTGTATGAGGCTGCCCACGGTTGTACTGCCTTCAGGCAGGTGGGGTGCCACGCACAGCATGGCTGCATGCTCCATCAGCGCCACCAGGGCAGGGGTGGCAAACACGTTCATATCTCCGGAGCCAAGTGTGGCTGCCGTATTGTTTTCTGTCACCGTCGTGTGGGCGGTAAAAGTCAGTCCTTTCTCTAGCATAGTGCGAAAAATTAAAGTTTGCTGGCGCAAATATAGTGATAAAAGCTTTGGCGATTTGAAAATAAACCCTACTTTTGTGCCGCATTGGCTCGCGAACCTGTTCAGGGGAGCGATTAAAAGGGAATCAGGTGCAAGTCCTGAACAGTCCCGCTGCTGTGAGTTTCTATACATTGTAAGAGCAATTACTCTTGCCACTGACCTAAGGGTCGGGAAGGCGCTGCTTACAGAAACAAGTCAGAAGACCTGCCATGCCTGCACAAAGGTATCCGTCTTTCGAGGAAAGAGGCGGAGCACGTGACGAATCATACGATTATATTTTATTTGTTGGTTACCCGACAGAAGAACGGCGTCATTCTTGGGCGTAGTGTATCTGCATGCGTCCCGGGCCGACGGCCGTCAAACACAGGATTTACTGTAAGATTATAATAGATTGCATAAACTCTGCCAAGTTTATCAAGGATACCCGGCCGAAGTGATTCGTTCGGGTATTTATTTTTGTCTTTAGCAAGACCTAAAGGTTCCCACACCGTGGAACTCGTAGTCCCAGGCTTTGGAACTCGCAGTCCCATGCCGTGGAACTCGTAGTCCCACGCCGTGGAACTCACAGTCCTATGCCGTGGAACTCAGATTCCCATGCCGTGGTCTTCTGATTGGTATGCTCATCTGGGTCTGTGGATGATGCGCGAAAGGCTGATTATCAAATGAGCTTGGCACATACATTCCTTGCTGGTCACAAGGTTTTTCTGTCCGGGAATGCGGTTACTTCATCAAAACCTCCTATCTTTGCTTCATGCGTTCAATTATTTGCCTGCATGCTATGAAGTTTTCATTGCGATTCTGTCTGTTGACTGCCTTGCTTTCCGTCGTTTTCTTCTCTTGCGGACGGATGCAGCAGGATGTGTCGGTGTCTGTAGCCGACTCGCTGAACGTGCTTTCCTATCGTTGTCATTATCGTAATCTGGATTCTTGCCGTTACTATGCCGAGAGAGCCTTGGTATTGTCGCACGATGACCCTACGGTCATGGCGCAGGCATACAATAACCTGGCGTTCCATGCGTTCATGAAGATGGACTTCGAGCAGTCGGCTTCCTGGCTGGATAAGGTGTATGCTTCCTGTCGCAACGAGATAGAGCTATTGGTAGCCGACGTGGGGATGATGAAGATTTGTCAGCGGACGTCGGACAATAAACGATTTTATGATTACCGTAACAGCGCCCTGCGGCGCATGGAGCGCATCGACGAGGAACAGACCGAGCTGAGCCGGGCGGAACGTCTGCGCATGCTCTTTGCCCGTACCGACTTCCACATCGTGTCGAGCATCTATTTCTTCTATTTGCAGCAGTTGCCCCAATCGTTGGAAGAAATCGAGCAGGCCCACGTGGCTGCCCTCCCTTTTGACACCGGACAATGGCTCTACTACCTTTATATGAAAGGTTCCGGAGGGCTGTGCCCGGGAGTTGATGCGGCAGATATCACCGTGAAGGAGTTCGACTACCTGAGCCGTTGTCTTGCCGAAGGAGAATCCTATGACTATTTTGAGGCGAACAGTCTCCAGGCATTTGCCGAGATGCTGGCGGACCGGAGTCGGATGGAGGTCTTGAAGGAACAGCGGGCGCCCGGACTGAAGATGCTCAATCCTGACGGAGTCCCTGATTCTCTGCTGCCCATGTCCCTGGCACGGCGTGCCTTGCAGCGTTTCCGCGATTATGGCGACATTTACCAGATTGCCGGAGCTTACCGGACGTTGGGGACTTGCCTTATCCGTCGCGGACGCTATGCGGAAGCCGTCGACTCCCTGCAGCGGGCGCTTGACTATGTGACTTACCACCACTATCATTACTATGCCTGTTCCGATTCCATCCATCACCTGTATGCTTACCATCCGCAGGACAGCATTCCGCTCGAACTGCGCTGGATGAACAGCCGCGAGGTACAGACCGTCCCCGAGTGGATTGCCCGCATCCGTGAGCAGCTCAGCATAGCCTATGCCGGAATGGGTCTGAAGGACCAGTCGGACTACAACCGCAACATCTACCTCGACATCCTCGATGTGACCCGTCAGGACAAAGAGCTGGAGAGTCGCTACGAACGTCTGGAACGGGAGTCTGCCCAGTTGGATGCCTGGCTGCTGGCAGTCATCCTGACCATTGTGGTAGTCATTGCCGTCTTCGTCGGTTTGAACCGACGGTGGCGGAAGAATAACGCACAACACGTGGAGAAGCTCCGGCAGGCACTGGAGTTCAGCCGTCGGTTGCTTGTGGCTGTCCCTGACGAGGACGCGGACGAAGAAGAGGTGGCAACCTGCCTGTCAGAGGCGGTGCAGGCTGATTTCGAGTCTCTCTTCGGCTGTCGTTTCACCCTTGACGAGAAAGGGGAGATGATGCCTGAAGCCGGTCATCGGCTTCCGAAGGACGAGCGCGCCCTGTTGGAGGTGATTCGTCCTTACTGGACACATGCCGTGCGCAATGCACGCTACTTTGCCATGTTGGGAGGCGAGTACCGGAAGCTGGAGTCGGAGAAATACATCCATGAGCAGCACATCGTCGACAACAAGCGGCAGAATCTGGTGAAAAAGGCGTGCGTAAGTATTGTGACGGGCATTGTCCCGTACATCGACCGCATCATCAACGAGGTGCACAAGCTGTTGACGTTGGGCTATCTGGAGCGTCCCGAGGTGAAGCAGGAGAAGTACCGCTACATCGACGAACTGGCAACCCGCATCAATGAGTACAATGAGATTCTGGCGCTCTGGATAAAGATGCGTCAGGGGACGCTGAGCCTGAACATTGAGACGTTCAGCCTGATGGAACTGTTTGACATCCTGGCAAAGGGACGAAAGGCGTTCGACACGAAACGGCAGACGCTCGACATGCAGCCTACCGACGCGTGTGTCAAGGCGGACAAGGCTCTGACGCTCTTCATGATCAACACGCTGATGGAGAATGCCCGGAAGTACACTCCCGAGGGGGGACATATCGAGGTGAAGGCGGTAGAGACCGACAGCTATGTGGAGATTTCGGTGACGGACAACGGGCGGGGACTGTCACCTGATGATGTGGAGCGCATTGTGCATGAGAAAGTCTACGACCCGGCGTCCATCGGACTGCATGGGACGGATGCCGACGAAGAGCTGAGGCGTAACAAGGGAAGTGGCTTCGGTCTGATGAACTGCAAGGGCATCATTGAGAAATACCGCAAGACCAACGAACTCTTTCGTGTCTGTCTCTTCTCGGTCGAGAGCCGTCAGGGAGAGGGCAGCCGTTTTTATTTCCGCCTGCCCCGTGGGGTGCGCAAGACGGTCGGAGTCCTGCTCTGCCTGTTGGCGATGGGAGTGGGGAGCTCGTGCAACCGTTCTTCCGCTCCGGCGTCGGGAGGCGGCGGACTGGCTTCCTATTACGATGAACACCTGGAGCGGGCTGATGCTTATGCCGATTCCGTTTACTTTGCCAATGTATACCGGGAACACGGACGTGCCTTGGCTTATGCCGATTCAGCCATCCGCTACCTCAACCTTCATTTCACGGAACACGTGCCTCGTTCCGCCCCGCTCATGACACTCTACGGAACAGGCGATGCCGCAGAGATAGCCTGGTGGAGCGAGCACTTTGATACCGACTACTATGTCATCCTGGATATACGCAACGAGGTTGCCGTGGCAGCCTTGGCATTGAAGGACTGGGATACATACCATTACAACAACACGGCATACGCTTATCTCTACAAACTGTTGAGCCGTGATGCGTCGCTGGAGGCGTACTGTACGGAGATGGAGCATTCGTCGGGCAACACCACCGTGAGCATCATTCTCTGTATTGCGTTGTTACTGGTCTTCCTGGCAGGCTACTACCTGCTCTATTTCCGTCACCGGATGCTCTACCGTTTCAACCTGGAACAACTCCTGCGGGTCAACCGCATCCTGCTGCGTGTCTCGATGCGTAACCTTGACGGAGGAACGGATGCCGACTGGCGATTGGCATGGAAGGCTCTCTTGCACGAAGCATTTGATGAAATGAATGACCTCCTGCCTCTGCAGACATGGGGCGTGGGGCTCCGCCGTGAAGAAACACGCCGTACGGAGACAGTCTTCTGGCCTGCCTTGCCTGCTTACGGTGAGTTGACGCGCTGGGTCGATGAGTGCATCTCCGCCCAGTCCAACGTATTCTCGGAAGACGGATGTTTGGGATGCTTCCCCTTGCTGGTGGAAGAGGACGGCGAGCAGCAGTGTCCGGGTGTGTTCGTGGTCCAGTCGGTGCGTCGGTTGCGTGCCGAAGAGGTCTTGTTGCTGGAACTGATGGCACGCTATGTGAGCATCCTGCTGGTCAACAACACCATCCGGGTGAGACAGACGTTCCGTGACCTGGAGCTGGTGCGCGACGACAAGGCACGTGCTTATCGTGAAGAGACCATCCTTCATGTACAGAATCTGGTGCTTGACAATTGCCTCTCGACCATCAAGCACGAGACGCTCTATTATCCCAACCGCATCAAGCAGATAGCCGACCGGCTGTTGGCTGGATTGCCCCACACGGAAGAGAAGGAACAAGTGAAGGCGATGGAGGAGCTCGTGGGTTACTATAAAGGAGTCTTTACGTTGCTCACCTCCTGTGCGGTGCGACAGCTGGATGCCGTGACATTCCGCAGGCAGGCTGTGGACGTGGAAGTCCTGACAGGAGCAGCAGTAAAATATGTGAAACGTCGGAATAAGAAATCCTCTTTTACATTAGCTTTGCAGGTAGAGTCGGCAGCCGTCCGGGTGACGGGCGACAAGGTCTTGTTCTCCTTCCTCCTGGAGAATCTGCTGGAGGCGGCGTATGCCTGTCCGGAGGAGGGGACGTTGGAGCTGAAAGTGGAACCGGATGGTGACTTTGTCCGCTTCAGTCTGACAGACCGGCGACAGTCACTCCCGTCGACAGTTCTGAACGAGCTGTTTTATCCCGACCTGAAGCGCATGAAGGGGCCCGATGGTCAGCTGACGGGGACAGAATATCTGGTATGCAAGCAAATCATACGCGAACACGATGAGTTTACCGGGCTGAGAGGATGCCGCATCAATGCCGAGCCGGCAGTCGGGGGAGGTTTTACCGTCTGGTTCACGGTGCCGAAAGCCAGTAAAGGTCGTGCCGGAGACGCCGTATCCCGTTAGCGGATTGCTGGCGGACACCTGGGCCGCTCGTTCTCTTTGTCAACTCGTCAACTAATAAAAGAACTATGGATAGAAAGTTTAGAGTAATTATCGTCGAAGACGTAAAGCTGGAATTGAAAGGTACGGAAGAAATCTTCCGCAATGAAATACCCGAAGCCGAAGTCATGGGAACAGCCATGACCGAGAAGGACTTCTGGTCGCTGATGGAGCAGGGCTTGCCTGACATGGTGCTGCTCGACTTGGGACTGGGCGGTTCGACAACCGTGGGCATTGATATCTGCAAAAACATCCGAAGGCGTTACCCCAAGGTCAAGGTGCTCATCTTTACGGGCGAGATTCTGAATGAGAAACTGTGGGTAGATGCGCTTGATGCCGGTGCCAGCGGTATTGTCCTGAAGACCGGTGAGTTGCTGACGAAGACTGAAGTGCAGAGTGTCATGGAGGGCAAGCAATGGGTGTTCAACCAGCCCATCCTGGAGAAGATTGTAGCGCGGTTCCGTCAGGCTGTGCTAGCCGAGGTCCGCCGTCAGCAATCTGTCATCGACTATGACATCGATGAGTACGACGAGCGTCTGCTCCGCCACCTGGCTCTAGGTTATACCAAGGAGATGATTACAGGATTGAAAGGTATTCCCTTCGGCGTGAAGTCCCTGGAGAAGCGCCAGAACGATTTGGTCAACCGGCTCTTTGCACCGGGTGAGCGGAGTGGGGTGAATGCCGTACGTCTGGTTGTGCGTGCACTTGAACTGGGTATACTTGACCTGAATAATCTGGAGCCGGATGATGAGTAGTCTGTGGAACAGCGGAAGAGCCACGCTGGTGGTATTGCTGGCGGGCATTGTCCTTGCCCTGGCTTCCTGGATAGGCAATCTCTATGATTGGTCCGTGCGCAACATGCTGAGTCCGGAGGGATTCCGCTGGATGCTGCAGAGCCTGTTGCCCAACGTGGAGGCATCGCCCTGGTTTACGCTGTTCATTCTGACGTTGGGACTGGGAGTATGGCGCGAGTCAGGCTTGTCACAAGCCATCTTCCGGGTGATTTCCCGTCGCCGCAGAGGCGGTCTGTCTCCCAAGCGCCGGCAGGCCTTGCTGTTGGGCGGCGCATCGTTGGTGTTTTATCTGATCATACTTTGTTGGGTGACATTCTCCCGCCATGAAATCCTGTTGGGTGTCACCGGCACGTTGGAGCGCTCTCCCTTCCTGGCAGGTTGGCCGTTATTGCTGTCGCTGGCTGTGGCTCTGCCGGGTGCCGTCTACGGGTTGACTGCAGGAGAGTTCCGTGGAGTTGTCGACCTGTTGCAGAGCCTGTCTTCCCTGTTCCGTTCCATGGCAGGATTCTTTGTCTATTTGTTTTGCGCCATCCAATGGCTTGCCATGTTCCAGTATACAGGATTTGCCGTGTGGATGCATGTCCCCTTTGAGCTTCTTTCAGGGATTGTTTGTTACGTGCCGTTCCTGTATGACTGGTTGTTTGCTTCCCGAAAAGCCGACAGGCAGTGAGCTGGCTTTATTCCGCCTTGGATGACCGTTTGTGGGTAAGAGCCAGGTAAACGAAATAGAGCACGATAAGTCCCAAAATGCCGAATACGATATACTTGAAGATATCGTTGTATTCCGTCACCTTTGCCATCAGTTCGTCAAGCGGCATCGCTTTCTGGAAGTAGAAACCGGCGGTGGCCAGTACACTGTTCCAGATACCGGCTCCCAATGTCGTGTAGAGCAGGAAGGTCGACAGTTTCATACGTGCCAGTCCTGCCGGGATGGAGATGAGCTGGCGGATGGCGGGCAACAGACGTCCGACAAAAGTCGATACGGCACCGTGGCGGTCAAAGAAGGCCTCTGCCTTTTTCACTTTGTCCACGTCAATCAGGCAAAGGCGTCCCCATCGGCTGGCAGCGAAGCGATAGATGATGGGGCGTCCGACAAAGTAAGCCAGGTAATAGTTGAACAATGCGCCGATGTTGGCGCCGAGTGTGGCAAACACCACTACCCAGACAACGTTCAGTTCGCCTTCAGCAGCCTTGTAGGCCGCCGGGGTCACGACGACTTCTGAAGGAAATGGGATGAAAGAACTTTCGATGGCCATCAGCAACGTGATGGTCCAGTAATTCAGGTGGTCGAGACACCACTGAAGATAGAATGCAATAGAGCCCATAATAAATAGAAAGGTTTAAGGATTATAGCGGTCGAACAGTTTGAGCAGGAATTCCTTGACTTCTGTGTTGCTCAAGTTCATGGGCAGACAGTCATGAAAGGCACGGATGATATTCCTGTAGTCGTCTCCGTTGTTTGCCGGGTCAAGCTGACCGATAAAATAGCCATAAAGCGGTTTATAATCCAGTTCCAGACAGCAACGTGCCATGTAGGGGAGTTGTTCGCACCGCTCCTCGTCCGTACGGATCTGGCAGTAATAGTCAAAGGCTTCCAGGTAGAACTGGCGGATATGGAATTCGTAGCCAAAGATACCGAGGTAGTAATCACGTTGAGGGTCGTCATCCGCTTTGAGAAGCGCTTTTTCGAAGTAGCGTCTGGCCTGGTCGTATTCATGCCTGCACATCAGCAGGCGTCCGTACATCATAAAGAGGTTGGCATCTTCAGGATGGAGGTGTATCAGTACATTGATTACTTCGTGGAGGGTACTGAAGTGCTGATGAACCCATAGTGCGTCGATGATTGGGTCATAATCTGTTGTCGTTGCCTGTGGGTCCCGGATGAGTTCCCAGTCCAGCTCCCCTTCGAAGGGAATATCCTTTTCCAGCTCTTGGATTTCTTGAGAGAGGGAAGTCTCGATTTTTACGTTGTCCAGCAGTTCGAAGTGGTCGACAATATTCTGTAGTTCATCGTCCTCGGGGTGTTCCACGCAATATTTTTGCAGGAAAGCCTTGCCTGCCTGTTGCTTTTGGGGGTCCTGTGTCGCCAGATAGGCAATGTGCTTCTTGCACTTTGCACTTTCCCGTTCAGGTTCGAGAGCCAAGGCAAACTCGTATGCCTCGATGGCCTTGTCGACCTGCTCCGCCTGGATGTACATGTCTCCGAGATCCTCCCATAATTGGGGTGAGTGTGGTGCTTCGTCTAGTTGTCGTTCCAGAATCTGGATAGTTTCTCTTGTCTTCATGTTGGTCTACAATGTAGGTAATAGGTTATGAGGGTAAAAGTTGAAGAGCCAACAAAGAGGGGAGGACATGTTCCCATGCAGGGGGATTGTGTTTACAGTCCGCTCGGCTTCCTTGTTGGCTCGTCAATCTTATGCTCATTTGTTCATCTTGCCCCAAGTGTCCTTGAGTGACACGGTACGGTTGAAGATCAGATGGTCGGGGGTGGAGTCCTTGTCAGGAGTGAAGTAGCCGATGCGTTGGAACTGGAGGTAGTCCAGCGGCTTCTTGCCGGCGGCATACTTCTCCACGTAGCAGTTGGTCAGGATGGTAAGCGAATCCGGGTTGATCATCTCCTTCATGGCATCGAGGGCAGAGCAGTTCTTCGCTTCCCGTATGGCAGCCATTTCGTCACGCGGATTCTCTACTTTCCACAGACGGTCGTACAGACGTACTTCGGCAGGCACACAGTGTGCGCAGCTCACCCAATGGAGGGTGCCTTTTACTTTCCGGTTGCTATCAGGCATTCCGCTCTTGGTCTGCGGGTTGTATTCGCAGTAGACTTCTTCAATTTCACCGTTTGCGTGCTTTTTGCATCCTGTACATTTCACGATGTAGGCATTCTTAAGGCGTACTTCCTGTCCCGGTGTCATGCGGAAATACTTCTTGGGTGCATTCTCCATGAAGTCTTCACGCTCCATCCACAGTTCCCGTCCGAATTCAATGGTGTGAGTCGGTGAATTCGGGTCTTCCGGGTTGTCAATGGCTTCCATCTCTTCCACTTGTCCTTCGGGATAGTTGGTGATGACCAGTTTGACGGGGTTAATGACAGCTGATACGCGTGTCGACCGTGCATTGAGGTCTTCCCGGACGGCACTCTCCAACAGGGCGAGGTCATTCAGAGCATCGTAGGTCGTATAGCCAATCTTGTCCACAAAGTTACGGATAGATTCTGGGGAGTAACCACGACGGCGCAATCCGCACAAGGTCGGCATGCGGGGGTCATCCCATCCGCTGACCAGTCCCTCTTTCACCAGGGTGAGCAGGTTTCGTTTACTCATGAGGGTATAGTTCAGATTGAGCTTGTTGAATTCAGTCTGACGGGGACGATTGTCATCAAGGTCTTTACCTTCCTTCAACCAATCGATGAACAAGTCGTAAAGAGGACGGTGTGATACGAATTCCAAGGTACAGAGTGAGTGGGTTACTCCTTCGAAGAAATCGCTTTGTCCATGTGCAAAGTCATACATCGGATAAGCCTTCCACTGGTCGCCGGTGCGGTGATGGGGAGTCTTTACAATGCGGTAGATGATGGGGTCACGGAAGTGCATGTTCGGGTTTGCCATGTCAATCTTTGCACGGAGTACGGCAGAACCTTCCTCCAGCTCACCGCTGTTCATCTTTTCAAAGAGAGCCAGACTCTCTTCAATGGGGCGGTTGCGGTAAGGGCTTTCCACTCCCGGTTGGGTCGGTGTGCCCTTCTGTTCGCTGATGACTTCAGCCGGCTGTTCATCGATGTAGGCTTTGCCTTCCTTGATCAGGCGCACAGCGAAATCCCACAACTGCTGGAAGTAGTCAGAGGCATAATATTCATGCCCCCATTTGAAGCCCAGCCATTCGATGTCCTCTTTGATGGCATCCACGTATTCAGTATCTTCTTTGGTAGGGTTCGTATCGTCGAAGCGGAGATTGCATACGCCGTTGTGCTTGGCTGCAATACCAAAGTCCATGCAGATGGCTTTGGCATGTCCGATGTGTAGATATCCGTTAGGTTCGGGCGGAAAGCGGGTCTGTATCCTTCCTCCGTTCTTACCTTCTTGCAAGTCTTTCTCAACCATTTGCTCGATGAAGTTCAAGCTTTTCTTCTCTACTGTTTCCGATGTTTTTTCAGTCATAGTAAGTCATTGTTATCTAATTGGCAGCAAAAGTAATGATTCTTTTTGGGATGCAGTTTATTCCGTCTTAAGTTTTTGAGTTCTTAAGTTCTTTACATCTTTAACTGTACGCGTACTTTCTGTTTGTCTGTCCCTGGTCGTTCCGTTCGTCTTATCCTTACCTTTTATAGAAGGTCGGTAAGGCGGATCGGATATTGCATTTGCGTCACAATTTTTTTCCGACGGATGTACACGGTTCCTGTATTTTTCTGCTATCTTTGGAGCATCTCATGGCAAAGGAAGAAGCCCAATTGTTAAAAAGACACTTATCCACGCAAAACATGTTTTTTAACATGAAAATATATTTGGATACTATAAAAAAAGGGTGTTCCTTTGCAACGTTATCCTGAAAACAATCTTTTTACCTTAAAAAAACTAATACCTATTGAAAACTTAAAACGGGTGCTTTGGGAAAAGAGCCCGTTTTTTTATGCCTCCAGGCACGTGGTAAGGGATATCGTGTGCTTTCTTTCGTGTAGACATTTACGGAAGTTTGTTAATCTGTTTTTACATCCGGAAATTTGCATAATCCCATACAAACAGAGTGTCTGGACACTGTTCTCAAGAATTCAAGGCTCATGTTATTAATAGTTAATCTGATTCGGCTTTTCCCTGATATTGTTCGCGAAGGATTACTTTTGCCAATTCATCCTTTACAATGCTAACTAAGATGACAAGACGTGATGTACATAAGATAGGTCTGATCGTATGGTTGATAAGTATGTTTCTGCCTTTGAATGCACAGATTCGTGGAGTGGTGGTTGACTCCTTGACTCGGGAAAAGTTGCCTTACATATCCATCTCTCATGAAGGACGGGGAGTGGGGCGTACAGACAACAGTGGAGACTACTATGTCCGGATTGGAGAGGACTGGCATTCATTGACTTTTTCAGCCGTTGGTTATAAGTCGAAGACTGTTGCCATCATTCCGGGAGAAACCAAACGTCTCAATATTGAGCTGGCGCCGGATAATGTACTGTTGCAGGAGATGGTCGTGCGTCCCGGACGGGAACGTTACCGGAAAAAAGATAATCCGGCTGTGGTGATGATGCGTAAGGTCATTGCTGCCAAGAAGCGGAACCGTTTGGAGGACAACGATTATTATCGCTATCACAAGTATGAGAAGCTGAACATTTCTTTGGATGATATCAATCCCATGTCGCTGAACAAGGGAGTACTGAAGAAGATGCCTTTTCTGTTGGACCAGTTGGAAGTCAGTCCGGAGGGGGATAACCTGGTTCTCCCGGTCTCGGTCAAGGAAACCTCTTCAGAGGTGCTCTATCGCAAAGACCCGCGTCGTGAGAAGACCCTGGTAGAAGGCGTCCGTTCGTCGGGTATTGACGATCTGTTCCACTTGGGCGATGTCGTCGATGAAGTGTTGCAGGACGTATTTGCCGACGTGGATATCTATGACAACAGTATCTACCTGTTGCGTAAGAAATTTGTCAGTCCGATTGCTGACGGTGCCATCTCCTTCTATAAATATTATATCATGGACACGACTTACGTGGAGCGTGAGAAGTGTTTTCACCTGACATTCGTACCCTATAATTCCCAGGATTTTGGCTTTACCGGTCATCTGTATGTCCTGGCAGACTCTTCGTACACGGTGCGTCGGTGCATCATGAATCTGCCGAAACATACCGGGGTGAACTTTGTGGAAGACTTGTCCTTGAAACAGGACTACGAGAAGATGCCTAACGGTTATTGGGGTTTGTCTGTAGATGATATGTCGACCAAAATCTATCCGTTCAAGAAATTCCAGGGAGCGGTCGTGCGGAGGTTGACACGCTATTCGGATTTTTCGTTTGATCCGATTGATGAGAAGGCTTTCGGAAATGCCCGCAAGGAGGAAATGCGTCCGGATGCTTATCTGAAGAACGAGGGGTTCTGGCAGGATGCCCGTTCACTCCCGTTGACCCAAAAGGAAGCAGAGATGGATCATTTTGTAGATAATCTGCAGAAGACTCCCGGTGCCAAGCCTGTCATCTGGATTCTGCGACTGTTCGCCGAGAACTATGTGGAAACCGGCTCCGAGAAGACGCCGAGTAAGGTTGACATAGGCCCTCTCAGTACGGTCGTATCCAGTAATTATGTCGATGGATTGCGCCTGCGTATGGGAGGAGCTACGACTGCGAACCTCCATCCTCATCTCTTTTTCAAAGGCTATTATGCTTATGGATTTAAAGACCACCGTTCCAAATACATGGGCGAAGTGGAATATTCTTTCGAGAAGAAGGCCTATATGCCTTTTGAGTTCCCGCGTCATTCTGTGGCACTGACTTATCAGTCGGATGTGATGTCCCCACTTGACAAGTTCCTGACGATGGACAAGGATAATATGTTCGGTTCACTTAAGACTACTACCGTGGACCAGATGATGTATTTCCGCAAACTTGCTTTTCGCTATGAGTATGAATCGTTCAGCGGTTTCTCGACCAAGCTGGAGTTGCGCCGTACCGTTGATGAACCGACCGGTAAATTGCAATACATACTCAACGACGGGAATGCGACGCCTACGTTGGTTGACCGCTTGACTACAACCGAAGCATCCGTCACCCTGCGCTATGCACCGCATGAGACCTATATTAATACCAAGCAGTCCCGTCGTCCGGTAAACCGTAATGCCCCTGTCTTCACTTTGGGACATACCGTGGGATTGAAAGGGGTGATGGGAGGCGATTATTCCTATCACCTCACGGAAGCTTCCATCTACAAGCGGCTTTGGCTTTCGTCGTGGGGCAAAATGGACATCACGCTGAAGGCGGGTGCGCAGTGGAACAAGGTTCCTTTCCCCTTGCTGCTGATGGCGCCTGCCAATACTTCGTATTTCCTTCAACGGGGCAGCTTCAGCATGCTCACCAATATGGAGTTCCTGAGCGACCGCTACGCCTCCATTGATGTGGATTATGACATGAACGGTAAAATCCTTAACCGCATACCTTTCCTTCGTCGTCTGAAATGGCGTGAACATTTCGGAGTAAAGGCATTCTACGGAACGTTGACCGACAAAAACAATCCCAGCCTCAACCAGGACGGAAGCCTCTATCTCTTTCCTGTGCGAGATGGTGAGCCGTCAAGCTTCATCATGGAGCACGGAAAGCCCTATGTGGAGCTGATGGTGGGAGTACATAACATATTCCGTCTGTTGCAGGTGGATTATGTGCGTCGTGTGAATTACCTGGACCATCCCGGTGTCCATAAGCACGGTGTCCGCCTGGCAGTGAAGTTGACGTTCTAGCGAAGTCCGGGAAAGAGACTTTCGAATGGCATTTGAATAAGGATTGAACAACATACCTAAAACATTAAAACCAACTGAGACATGCAACCATTGGCAGAGCGTATGCGTCCAAAGACCTTGGACGAATATATAGGACAGAAACATCTGGTAGGTCCCGGAGCCATTTTGCGCAAGATGATTGACTCCGGACGTATCTCCTCGTTCATCTTGTGGGGACCACCCGGGGTGGGGAAGACGACGTTGGCACAAATCATTGCCCATAAACTTGAAACACCTTTCTACACATTGAGTGCGGTGACGTCGGGTGTGAAAGATGTCCGTGACGTCATCGAACGTGCGAAGAACGGACGGTTCTTTTCGCAGGCGAGTCCGATTCTGTTTATTGACGAGATTCACCGGTTCAGCAAATCGCAGCAGGATTCGTTGCTGGGCGCAGTAGAGACAGGGGTCATCACACTGATTGGGGCGACGACCGAGAATCCTTCGTTTGAAGTCATACGACCGCTGCTGTCGCGTTGCCAGCTTTATGTTCTGAAGTCGTTGGAAAAAGAGGACTTGCTGGAGTTGCTGCACCGTGCCGTCACGCAGGACGTGGAACTTTCCAAACGTGCCATCGAGCTGAAGGAAACCGATGCCATGCTCCGTTATTCCGGGGGAGATGCACGCAAGTTGCTGAATATCCTGGAACTGGTCGTTGAAGCAGATTCAGACGAACCGGTGGTCATCACTGACGAGAAAGTTGTGGAACGTCTCCAGCAGAACCCGCTGGCCTATGACAAGGATGGTGAGATGCATTACGATATCATATCTGCCTACATCAAGTCCATTCGGGGCAGTGATCCCGACGGAGCGTTGTACTGGCTGGCACGTATGATTGAGGGGGGAGAGGACCCTGCCTTTATTGCCCGGCGCTTGCTGATTTCCGCCGCGGAAGATATCGGCTTGGCAAATCCGAATGCACTGTTGCTTGCCAATGCGGCTTTTGAAGCGGTGATGAAAATCGGATGGCCTGAAGGACGTATTCCTTTGGCGGAAGTGACGGTTTATCTGGCTACCAGTCCCAAAAGTAATTCTGCTTATGAAGGAATCAACCGTGCATTGGAGCTCGTGCGTCAGACCGGCAATCAGCCTGTCCCGCTCCATTTGCGCAATGCGCCGACCAAACTGATGAAGCAGTTGGGGTATGGGGACGGGTATAAATATGCCCATGATTATGAGGGACACTTCGTAAAGCAACAGTTCATGCCCGATGAGTTGACAGAGGCACGCTTGTGGCAACCGCAGGCCAATGCTGCTGAACAAAAGCTGAAAGACCGGATGCAGGCTTTATGGGGTGACAAATATAAATAAACGACTGCTCCTCCCTCCCGGAGGATGCAAGCAAGTAACAAACATAAAACGGAGAATTTGAAATGAACATTGTTATATTAGATGGTTATTGCCTCAATCCCGGTGATTTATCATGGCAGGGTTTTGAAGAGTTGGGACTATGTAAGATTTATGACCGCACCCGGCCGGAAGAGGTGTTGGAACGGGCGAAGGGAGCCGAAATACTGATTACAAACAAAACGGTTCTGGATGCCGACATCATGGATAACCTGCCTTCCTTGCGATACATTGGTGTGTTGGCAACAGGCTATAATGTGGTGGATATTCAGGCCGCAGCCCGTCATGGTATTACCGTGACCAACATACCTGCCTACAGTACGGACTCTGTGGCGCAGGCGGTCTTTGCACATATCTTCAACATCCTGTATGATATCTCGCACTACACGGAACAGAACCGGCGAGGTGTATGGCAAGCGAAAGGGGACTTCTGTTATTGGGATACCCCCTTGGTGGAACTGACCGGCAAGCGAATCGGCATTGTTGGAATGGGCAATATCGGACGTGCGGTGGTGAAACTGGCGAAAGCGTTCGGCATGGAGATTTATATATGTACTTCGGCGAACATCAACCGGCTGCCGGCAGGGACTACCAAAGCGGAGCTGGAAGTATTGTTCCGGGAATGTGACATCGTGACCTTGCACTGTCCTTTGCGTGCTGATAATGCAGGCATGGTCAATGCTGCCTTGCTCAATTCCATGAAGCCTACGGCTATTCTGATTAATACGGCACGTGGACAACTGATTAACGAACAGGACCTGGCAGACGCGTTGAACGCGGGTAAGCTTTATGCCGCCGGTCTCGACGTGCTTTCTTCCGAGCCTCCTGCCGGGGATAACCCGTTGCTTACGGCCCGCAACTGTTACATTACGCCTCATATTGCCTGGGCAACGCTTGATGCCCGTACACGACTGATGGAGCAGGCTGTAACCAATCTGAAGCAATACCTGAGAGGTGCTCCCGTGAATGTAGTATCCTGATTCTTTTTTAACTGCAACTAAACATGATGTACATACCTACCTTTGTGCAGGTCCTAGAGTTCATCGGGACCTTTGCTTTTGCCATCAGTGGCATCCGACTTGCTTCTGCCAAACAGTTCGATTGGTTTGGTGCCTATGTTGTGGGCGTGGCGACCGCTATTGGCGGCGGAACCATCCGTGACCTGATGCTTGACGTGACTCCTTTCTGGATGACGAATTCCATTTACCTGATCTGCTCCGCCCTGGCGCTTGTTGGTGTCATCCTTTTCGGAAAGTTCCTCATCCGTCAGCAGAACACGTTCTTTCTGTTTGACACCATCGGTCTGGCTTTGTTTACCGTCGTGGGAGTAGAGAAGACCTTGGCGCTTCATTTCCCGTTGTGGGTGGCAATTATCATGGGTACCATAACCGGAGCTGCCGGTGGTGTCATCCGGGATGTGTTTATCAATGAGGTCCCGTTGATTTTCCGTAAGGAGATTTATGCCATTGCCTGTGTCATCGGAGGACTGGTTTACGGCTTCTGCCATTGGCTGGGACTGGCGATGACGGTGACCGAGCTGGTGAGCGGCGTGAGTGTCTTCATGGCACGCATCCTGGCTGTGAAGTATCATTGGGCGTTGCCGGTACTTAAGGGAGACACTCCTTCCGGAAACAAATAATTTTAGGTTTTCCTGCGAAATAGAATCCGACGATTTTACGTACTTTTGCGGCAGTTTTAACAAGTCAGACTTTATGGACGACCCTTATTCGCGAGAACAGAATACAGATTATTAATCATCGGCAGGGCTTTTCCTTTAAATCATTCATGGGAAGGACGGCACTGCCGAACAGAACTATGAATGATTGAGCTTCCGTGAGCTTCGGTTTACAAGAAGGAGGGACAGCTTCTCGTCTGGAGGTAAACCGGACCTTTGCGGAATGAAATGAAAGGAGGCTATAAGATGAGACAATATCTTTATTGCGAGTCGGCCGGTTTTGTGGAAAAAACCGAATGGCAACCCAATAGCTGGGTGAATGTAGTATGCCCGGATCAGGCAGACTTCAAGTTTCTCACCGAGACATTGCATGTTCCCCAATCTTTTTTGGACGATGTGGCTGATACGGATGAACGTCCCCGTACGGAAATGGAGGACAACTGGTTGCTCACCATCCTGCGTATACCGGTCCCCGTGCATGACGCACCGGACGGGATTCCTTTTACGACAGTACCTATCGGCATCATGACGAACAATGACATCATTGTTTCGGTCTGTTATTATCACACGGAGATGTTGCCTGATTTCATCGAGCATACACGTCGTAAGAATGTTTTCGTACGTAATAAGCTCGATTTGATTCTGCGCCTGATTTATTCTTCGGCGGTCTGGTTCCTGAAATACCTGAAGCAGATTTACAACGATGTCAATGAGGCGGAAAAGGAACTGGAAAGAAGCATCCGCAATGAGGACCTGCTGCGTATGATGCGGTTGCAGAAGACATTGGTCTACTTTAATACCTCGATTCGTGGAAACGAAGTGATGATCGGGCGCCTGAAGTCCATTTTTCAGGATACGGATTTCCTCGATGTGGAACTGATGGAAGATGTACTGATCGAGTTGCGGCAGGCAAACAGTACGGTCAACATCTACAGCGACATTCTCACGGGGACGATGGATGCGTTTGCATCGATTATCTCAAACAATGTGAATGCCATCATGAAACGCATGACGAGCCTTTCCATTACGCTGATGATTCCGACATTGATAGCCAGCTTCTATGGGATGAACGTAGACATTCATTTGGACAGTTTTCCCCATGCCTTCGTGGCAATAGTTGCCGCTTCGGTCCTGTTGTCGGCTTTGACATTCATTGTATTCCGTCGGATTAAATGGTTTTAGACGCTATGAAGAACAATCTGTTGAGTGAACATCTGGTGTATAACGGCGAAAGTGAAACACCTACGCATTTCCATCTGTGTACCTACGATGCCAAGAGTTTTGAAGAAACGTCGGCGGACGATTTTGCTTCCATTGAGCAGAAGTTGCTTCCCGGACGCATCCACTGGCTGCAAATCCACGGACTGCGTAATACGGAGACGGTGCGTCGGGTATGTGCCCATTTCCAGATAAGCTTCCTCACGATGCAGGACATCCTCAATGTCGGGCATCCCAGTAAGATAGAAGAACGTGAATCCTACAATGTGGTCATCAGCAAATTGTCGGCTGTTCCTACTGATGAGGAGGACGGGGACATCCGTCAGACCCACCTCTGCCTGGTGCAGGGCAATGGCTTTGTGTTGACATTCATGGAGGAGGAGAACCGCTTCTTTGACGATGTGGTGCAGGCCATCCGTGGCAATATCCTGAAAGTCCGTGAGCGCAACAGTGACTTCCTGTTGAGTGTCCTGTTCAACAGCCTGGTGGGCAATTATGTGTCGGTGGTCTCACGCATTGATGATGACCTGGAGGAGTTGGAGTCTGCCTTGTTCGAGAACGCCGACGACCGGGATACGGGTATCCGCATTCGTCTCTTGCGGAAACAATACCTGGTGATGAAGCAGACGGTCTACCCCCTGAAAGAGCAGTTCTCGAGACTGTTGCATTCCGATTCGGCCTTGTTGCAGAAGAATAACCGTGCCTTCTTCAATGATGTCAACGACCATCTGCTGTACGTTGTGCAGACCATAGACAGTTGCCGGGAGACACTCTCGTCCCTGATGGACCTTTATATTTCGAACAATGATTTGCGGATGAATGACATTATGACCCGTCTGACGGTTGTTTCAACCATTTTCATCCCTTTGACCTTCCTGGCGGGAGTGTGGGGGATGAACTTCAAGTGGATGCCGGAGCTGGATTGGCGGTATGGCTATCTGCTGGCATGGGGCATCATGCTGGTGCTGGGGGTTGCCGTAGCGCTTTACCTGAAGAGAAAGAAGTGGAAGTGAACGGTAGCGGAAGAACGGTACATCATGGTCCGGTATGGGTTGTGCACTTTTGATAGGAAACAGTGCTTTCTCCTGTCTTATTGTTGCCCGGAAGAACAAAAATCAGGGTTTTGTTTGCCCGATTAGCCGTTAGCCCTTATCTTTGCACACCAATAACGGACATCAATAACATCAGTTACAATCAGAATCGTATCATGCCACAAATATCTATACGAGGAACGGAGATGCCCTCATCTCCGATTAGAAAGCTGGCACCTCTTGCTGAGGCAGCCAGACAGCGCGGAACCCACATTTACCATTTGAATATCGGACAGCCGGACTTGCCTACACCCCAAGTTGCTTTGGATGCGATTCGCAACATTGACCGTACGATTTTGGAGTATAGTCCCAGTCAGGGTTATCGCAGTTACCGTGAGAAGCTGACGGGATATTACCGGCGTTTTGACATTCATCTGGATGCCGACGACATCATCATCACGACCGGTGGGTCGGAAGCCGTGCTGTTTGCCTTCCTGTCCTGCCTGAATCCCGGAGATGAAATCATTGTACCTGAACCGGCTTATGCCAACTACATGGCGTTTGCCATTTCGGCGGGAGCTGTGATCCGTACGGTCACGACGACCATCGAGGAAGGTTTTGCGCTGCCCAAAGTAGAGAAGTTTGAAGAGCTGATCAATGAACGGACCAAAGCCATCCTGATTTGTAATCCGAACAACCCGACGGGCTATCTCTATACACGTCGGGAGATGAACCAGATTCGTGATCTGGTGAAGAAGTATGACCTTTATCTTTTCTCCGATGAAGTGTACCGGGAATTCATCTATACCGGTTCCCCCTATATTTCTGCATGCCATCTGGAAGGCATCGAGGACAATGTGGTACTCATCGACTCCGTGTCGAAGCGTTACTCTGAATGCGGTATCCGCATCGGTGCCCTGATTACAAAGAACAAGGCGGTACGTCAGGCTGTGATGAAGTTCTGTCAGGCCCGCCTGAGTCCTCCGCTCATCGGTCAGATTGCTGCCGAAGCCTCGTTGGAAACTCCCGAGGATTACCTGCGTGATACATATGATGAATATGTGGAACGTCGGAAATGCCTGATTGACGGACTGAACCGTATCCCCGGGGTTTATTCGCCCATCCCGATGGGTGCTTTTTACACGGTTGCCAAGTTGCCGGTCGATGACAGCGAGAAATTCTGTGCCTGGTGCCTGTCTGATTTCTCTTATGAAGGAGAGACCGTCATGATGGCGCCGGCTGCCGGATTCTATACGACACCCGGAGCCGGACGCAACGAGGTGCGCATCGCGTATGTCTTGAAGAAAGAAGACCTGATTCGTGCCCTGTTTGTACTTCGCAAGGCGTTGGAAGCTTATCCCGGGAGGACGGAGTGAGCGGACAGCTGCAAATAAACCGGGACGGGGCTTTCTTTTTTACGGGAAACTTCCTTATTTTGTGCGACGTAAGAAACTCCTAGAACGATGAACTATAAATTCTTTCTGGCACGACGCATCTATGCCCAAGGCGAAAACAAACGTCAGGTGGCGAAACCTGCCATCCGCATTGCAATGATTGGCATGTCGCTGGGACTTGCCATCATGTTGGTGTCGGTGTGTGTGGTCATCGGGTTTAAGGATGAGGTGCGTTCCAAAGTCATTGGGTTCGGCTCTCACCTTCAAATCAGTAATTTCCGGGGAACACAATCCTATGAGACCTATCCCATCTCGGCAAATGACACCCTGCTGCATCGGTTGGCCGATGTGCCCGGTGTGTCGCACGTGCAACGTTTCTCCACGAAGCCGGGCATTATCAAGACCGATGACAGTTTCCAGGGGATGGTATTGAAAGGTGTTGCCGGTGAATACCAGATGGATTTCTACCGACGTTACCTGCTGGAAGGAGAGATACCGGCATTTACCGACAGTGCGGCATCGAACCAGGTGCTAATTTCTCGTTTGCTGGCTGACAAGCTCCGGCTGAAGTTGGGAGATGCCATCTATACCTACTATATCAATGACAACGTGCGTGCCCGTCGGCTGAAGATTGCCGGCATCTATGAAACGAACTTTTCCGAGTACGACAAATTGTTCCTGATAGGCGACCTCTATACGGTCAACAGGTTGAACGGGTGGCAGCCGGACCAGGTGAGCGGCATCGAGGTCTCCATTGCCGATTATGACCAGTTGGAGGACATGCGTTACGATGTGGGCAAAGTGGTCGATACGTTGGTGGACCGCTATGGAAACACCTACTTCACACAGACGATTCGCGACCTCAACCCCCAACTGTTCGCCTGGCTCGACGTGCTGGATGTCAACGTCTGGGTCATTCTGGTCCTGATGCTGGGAGTGGCGGGCTTTACAATGATTTCCGGATTGTTAATCATTATCCTGGAACGTACGAATATGATTGGTATCTTGAAGGCACTGGGTGCCAATAATCGTTCCATCCGTGAAATCTTTCTCTACTTTTCGACGTTCATTATCGGCAAAGGCATGCTGTGGGGGAATGTCATTGCCCTTGCCTTCTGCCTTTCGCAGAAATACTTCCGTTGGATAAAACTCGACCCTGCGAATTATTACCTGGACGCGGTTCCCATTCATTTCAATGTGGGCTTGTGGCTGCTGAATGTGGCTACGCTGATTATTTCGGTAGCCATCCTGATAGGTCCTTCCTATCTGATATCACGTATCCATCCGGCCAGGTCCATCCGGTTTGAATGAGGCAGATTGTTGTCATGTAATTGTATTCTTTTTGAAATATCTTATGGCTCATTGGGCGCTGTTTCTGTCGTTTTGTCCTGATTTGTATGCCTATCGTCTTCTTTTTGTTAAAAGATGGTAATGAAAAGTTCAAGACATCCTTTTCTCTTTTATTTTTACATCAGAGATATGTCTAATGCCATAATAAAGTCCTTGCAGAAAGGCGAGAGCCATGAAAATTCAGTTTGTAATTAGAGAGAGTTTGAGTGACATCGTCGATCAACTCTCCAACTCCGACTTCTGGGCAACGGAGATTCAATGCTTGCCCGGCAAGAAAATCATCAGAATCAAAGACCATGCTTACGATTTGTCGGCAACGGCAGAAGTCTTGCCTAAAGAGATTGTCATCCACACGGCATGGTCGAACTTCACTTATCGTATTTTCCAACGTGATGGGAAGGTCTGCTGCGAATATGAAGGAGCCTTCCGTGGACTGTTGGATCAGAAGTTGTTGCCCCACCTGACTCCGGTTGGCAACATCCTCGACTATGTGGTGCTGGAAAGCTCGTTGTACCAGCCAGGCGAACAAAAAACTCTGCGTGAGTATGCCCGCGACAATGAACGGCAGCGCAGTCTGCGTGAACACAGCAAAGCTTCTTCGTCAAGTGTCGGAGGATATGCCGATAGGTCCTCAGCATACGGCTTTGCTCATTATATGAAGGAAGACTTGCCCTCCAGCTGAAATGATTTTTACAAATAGTACGATTCCGATTACCCCTTCTCTTGCTTTCGGCAATGCAGAGAAGGGGTAATTTATTTAATCCCACTCGGGCATTTGACCATTCAGGGGGCAGAGCAATCTACCCAACGTCCAATGACGGATTGAGGACTTGAATGGCGTATTGGGAGAGCCGGTCTCTGTGGTCTGACGCGGCAAAGACAGGAGTCTGGCAGGAGAAACATAAGTGTTGGGAAAATCAAACCTGGGGTTTTGGCAGACTAAAGTACGGGATAGACCGGATTAAACCCCGGCTTAGACAGACCAAAGTATTATACTTAGGTAGGCTAAGTATAATACTTAGGGTGCCTAAGTATAATACTTTGGTCCATCAATCCCCAGGGCTTATCGGGTCAATCCCCCAGGGTTATTGGGTTAAACCTTTGTGTTGGGTTGGGAGAGGAACTGGGTTGTGTGGAGCTATTTTCATGTTTGGACTTAATTGAACCTTACTAAAAGTTGACCGTCGTGCGATAGTTTGCTACTTTTGTCATCCACTCATCAGAAAAGAACCTTTATGAAAAGAATAACAAATTGTATGCAGACGGTGGCAATGTGCCTGCTGCTGGGAGCCTGCTCATCGGGAGGAGGTGGAACTGACGAGATTCTTCCACCGTCGGAACCTGAACCTGAGAAACCCCTGCCCATTGCGTTGGACTGCTCTTCGACAGGTTATGCCGTGGCGCGGGCAACTGACGACGGCTTTGAGGCGGGAGATGCCGTCGGTGTGTTTGTGGTGAATTACGACCAGGGACAGGCGGGCGCGTTGCAGCCTTCCGGCAACCATGTGCACAACATGCGTTTCAGCTATGGCGGTTCCTGGACGCCTGACGAACCGATTTATTGGTCGGACAATCGGACCAAGGCGGACTTTTATGTATACTATCCTTATCGGCAGACGGTTTCTGTGCATGACCTGACAGTGGACGTCCCTGCCGACCAGTCGACACCAGCCGGCTATAAGTCGGGGTATTTCCTGTGGGGGAAAGCCGTCGGGGTATCTCCGACGAACCGTGCCGTGAGTGTGGCGGTCAATCATGTGCTCAGCCAGGCACACATCCTGGTCAAACCCGGAAATGGCTTTACGGAGGAGAGCCTGGCGGCGGCCGATGTGACGGTAACGCTCAACGGATTGCAGACACGCGCGTCTGTCGACCTGGCGACAGGGAAGGTGGTGGCAAACGGTAAACCGCAGGCTTTGCGTCCGCTGAAAGAACAAGCGGGCTACAAGGCACTCGTTGTCCCGCAGACGGTTGCCGTGGAAGGGCTGGTGACCATCACCGTCGATGGCAAGGATTACAACCTGACGCAAGGAGAACAGCCCTCCGAAATGACCTTCCGTTCCGGTTATCGTCATACCTTCACCATTACGGTCAACAAGACAAGCAATGGAATCAACGTGGGCATCGGCGGTTGGGAAGACGACGGAGTGGACCACGGGGGAGTGGCTGAATGAACATCGGATGAACAGAAAGAATACAAGCAATGAAGAACATCATTTATCATTATATGGGGATTCTCTGTCTCTCCCTGTTGGGCGGGCTGTCCGCCTGCAAGGAAGAGACGGTCCTGTCGGGACAGGCAGAAAGAGTGCCGATTACCCTGGCAGGAGAGATTGACCAGCTGGCACTGACGCGTGTGGACGACGGCGGTTTCTGTGACGGTGACGTCATGGGCGTGTATGTCGTCGATTACCAGGGGAATGTCCCCGGAATCTTGCAGGACGCCGGCAACCGTGCCACCAATGTAAAGCATACATTTGATGAGGCTGCCTACCGTTGGGATGCTGCCTACGACATCTATTGGAAGGACGAACATACTCCCGTCGACATTTATGGCTATTATCCGTTTGCTTCCCCCGGGGATGTCAATGCGTACGAGTTTACGGTACAGAAGGACCAGTCGCGTGCGGCCGAAGGAGGGGCACTGGGAGGTTATGAAGCCAGTGATTTCCTTTGGGGAAAAGCCGAGAAGATTGCTCCGACGGAGAAGGTCATCCGTCTGTCACTCCGTCACCGCATGAGTAATGCCCGCGTGACTCTGGCAAAAGGAGAGGGCTTTGCAGACGGTGAATGGGAGCGGCTGGAAAAGATGGTGCTGGTGAAGAATACCGTCCGCGATGCAACCATCGACCTGGCTACGGGGACGGTGATCCCCGTGGGGGACCCCGAAGAGACTGGAACCATCCCTTACACTCACGGGGGTGAATACCGCGCCATTGTCGTTCCACAGACGGTCCCTGCCGGGAAGGAGCTGTTCGTCCTGACTGTCGGTGGAGTCAACTATACCTTTAAGAAGGCTGACGATTTCACTTATCAGGCCGGCAGGATGCATAACTTCACCATCCGGGTGGACAAGAAAAGTCCGGCAGGAGAGTATGTGTTCACACTGACGGGAGAGTCCGTCACGCCGTGGGAGGCGGACCTTGCTTCGCATGATGCGACGGCGAAGGAGTACATCATCATTGATTCGGAAGCGGGGCATTTGCGGGAGGCCATTCTTGCTGCCAATAAGGATTTTCGTGAACTGCGTAACCTGAAGATTACCGGTGAGATAAACGGAGTGGACTTTTACTTCATGCGCGACTCGATGGACTATCTGCAGTTCCTCAACCTGAAAGAGGTCAAGATAGCCCGTACGGACACGTTGCTCTACTATGGTACGGGTGCCTTGCAACGCCGTACGTACGATGAGGACGAGATACCCGAAGGGGCATTGGGAGGCAAGGAGAGCCTGTACCGCCTGATTCTGCCCGACCGCCTGAAAGTAATCAATTGTGCCGCCTTCGAAGGCTGCAAGAACCTTTCCGGTTCGTTGACTATTCCGGAGGGTGTGACGGATATCTATGCCGGTGCTTTCGTAGACTGCCAGTCGTTCACGGGGACACTCACCCTGCCCTCTACGCTGAAACGGCTGGGGCACGGGGAGGAGAAGTATTGGTATGGCGGTCCGTTCAAGAATTGCAAGTTTGCCTGTGAGCTGAAACTGCCCACCGGGCTGGAGTACATTGGCGACAACTGTTTTGAGTTCTGTGCCAATCTGTATGGCAGCCTGCATCTGCCGGAGAACTTGCAACACATCGGCGATTATGCGTTTGCCGACTGTTCCGGACTGACCGGCAGCCTGGAGATTCCCCAAGGCGTGACGACTCTTATGGACAACGTGTTCGAACGTTGTGGCTTTGACGGGACCCTGCAACTGCATGACGGCATCACCACCATCGGCAAGCATGCATTCAGCAGATGCCATTTCAAGGGAGAGCTTGTCCTGCCGAAAGACTTGCTGGTGCTCAATGACTATGTGTTTGACGGATGCGACTTTTCGGGCGTGCTCGTCTTGCCGAAGAGGCTCCGTTCCATTGGAAACTATGTGTTCGGAAGTCCGGACGGGGGCTCCAACCGGCGTTTGTCGGGGATACTGGAAATTTCGGAAGAGGTACTGACCATCGGTCAGTATGCCTTCTATGAATGTAAGGGACTTGAAGGGATTGTCTTCTCTGCCGGGGTGGAGAGCATCATGAACAATGCGTTCTATATGTGTACCGGACTGGGCAGTATCGTTTGCAAGGGGACCGTTCCGCCTTATGTCCAGGGGAAAGCCTTTGACGGGGTGCCCAAGGACAACTTTGCCGTGGAGGTGCCCGAGTCGTCGGTGCAACAGTATCAGGCAGAACCGGGATGGAGTGAGTTCAAACGCATCACGGCTCATCATGAGCTGGTGTGCCGTCCTGCACTGGCTTGTGCCATCAATACCGAGTGCAAGCGTACGCTGGTGATTGACTCCAAGGGCGAGTGGACGGTGGACTCCATGCCGGACTGGTGCAGCCTGTCTGCTACGTCAGGCAACCGAAAGACCGAGCTGACACTGACCATCCATGCCATGAACCGAGGTGCACAACAGCGCACCGGCGAGATTGTCTTCCGTCTGACGGACAAGGATTATACCGCCCGATGCACTGTTTCCCAGTATGACTATGAATATGATGAAGATGAAGTGGTCACCTTGCAGCGTGCGACCAAAGGGAAAGGGGTTAACCTGGTCTTCCTGGGAGATGGCTTCAATGCAGAAGACATTGCATGCGGAGATTACCTGAAAGCCATGAAAGAGCAGGTGGAACATTTCTTCGCCATCGAGCCTTATACGACCTATCGCGACTACTTCAACGTCTATACGGCCATCGCCCTCTCTCCGGAGAGTGGAATCGGGACGGTCAATACAATCCGTTACTCCAAGTTTGGGACGACGTTCACGGGAGGAGTCGGTTTGCGGTGTGACTATGATGCCGTGTTCCAGTATGTGGTGGACATGCGCACTCCGGTAACCCGGGACAATCTCAACCGGACCTTGATTGTGATGACTCCCAACACGACCGATTACGGCGGCATCTGCCAGATGTGGGATGACGGTTCTGCCATTGCGTTCTGTCCCATGAGCGACTACGGTTACCCGTATGATGCACGCGGAGTCATCCAGCATGAGGCCGGTGGACATGGCTTTGGCAAACTGGGTGATGAATACATCTATCACAACGAATTCATAGACTTCTGTTCATGTACTTGTTGCGGACATGTCGAAGCCTTCAATGTGGCGAAAGCCAATGGTTGGTATGACAACCTGGCCCTGACGGGCAAGATGCACGAGGTGCCCTGGAGTCATCTCCTCTTTGACGACCGTTATAGTGACATTGTAGACGTGTTCGAAGGAGGGTTCATGCACAATCGCGGGGTATGGCGTTCAGAGCAAAACAGCTGTATGAATAATGACATCCCCTATTACAGTACCATCAGTCGCGAATCAATCGTGCGCCGTATCCTGACATACGCCGGTGAGGAATACACGTTCGAGAAATTTGTCGCCAACGACAAGCGCAGTGCCGGTGCTGCCACACGTGCTGTCGTTTCACCCTACGCCGGATATGGTGCCCGGGGAGCTCATTATGCTCCGCAGATACATCGGGGCTCGCCTTCCATCCGCCGTTCGGTTCAGTAGTAAGATTAAATGAGGAAAACGATGAAAACAGTTCTATTTTTGAGTATAGCCTGGACTTTCCTGTCGGTAGCAGCCTGCACCGGACAGGAGGAACCGGAAATGATGCAACCGGAAAGCACGGCAGACAGGATGCGGTTTGACGTCCGCTATCCGGAAGTCGGAACAGTGCCTTCCCGGGTTACGGACAATCACTTTGACTCCGGTGACAGCATCGGTCTCTACGTCGCTGTCTCCGGACAGCCGTTGGAGCCGGCAGGCAACGAGGTGAACAATGCTCCGCTGACGTGGAAGGGCACCTCCGGTTGGCAGGCTCCCCAACCCATCTATTGGAATGGAGGGACGTATGACGTATTTGCCTATTACCCTTACACGTCGTCCGTCACTTCCGTTGACGACTATCCTTTTGAAGTTGAGTTGGACCAGAACCGTCCTGCCACCGATGTGTGTCCGGGCGGATACGAGGCAAGTGATTTCCTCTTTGCCTCAGCCCGTGGTCAGGAGGCCGGAACAGAAGCCGTGACCTTGCAGTTCCATCACATCCTGAGCAAGCTTCAGGTCCGTCTGATCAAAGGAGAAGATTTTGAAGGCGAGCTGCCTGACGATGCTGAAGTCTATATCCATCATACTGTCCCCTCGGCAACCATTGACCTCAGTGTGGGGATTGCCACAAAATATGCCTATGGGTCCGAGCAGACGATTCGTGCCCGTTCCTTGGGTGGGCATAAATATGCTGCCATTATTGTTCCGCAACGGCTGCCCGGTCGTCGTCCTCTGTTGGAAGTAGTCATGAAAGGAGTATCTTATTTGGTTGAAAGCAGTTTTGTATTTAAGCCGGGCATAGAGCATGTGCTCTCCGTGGTCATCGACAAGAACCCCGAACAGGTGAAGATAGAAATCGGCGGGGAGATTGAGGCCTGGGAGCCGGTATAGGCAGATGGCACCTCCAGTCCCGAGGTCCAGCCGGAAATTATCGGCGGGCGGGAAAAACAGTTTGACCGGGCATCCCGCCCTGCCTGATGATTCCGTGTTGTCGTCAGGCGAAAAATTCGGCAGATTCAGGGAAGGAGTTCCCATGAATATATGTACCTTTGCGGACTTTTAAATGATAGAGGTAATGTTTAGTGCTAAAACGAAAGGTTTTACGTGTGGCATCATAGCTGCCGTCACCTACGGGATGAATCCTTTGTTTACCCTTCCGTTGTATGAGGAAGGTCTGAATGCCGACTCCGTCTTGTTCTATCGCTATGGATTGGCAATTGTCTTGTTGGCCCTGTTGATGAAGTGGAAGGGCGAGTCGTTCCGGTTGCAGAAGAAGGAAATTATTCCTCTGGTACTTGCCGGGTTGATTTTCTCCAGTTCATCACTGCTGTTGTTTTTGAGCTATAACTATATGGATGCCGGCATTGCCTCGACCATCCTGTTCGTCTATCCGGTTCTGGTTGCTCTCATCATGATGATTTGCTTTCATGAACGCATCTCACCCATTGTGTGGGGAGGCATCCTGTTGGCTTTGTGCGGTATCTCATTCCTTTCAAAGGGTACCGACGGTGCTCCATTGAGCCTGGTCGGTCTGGTCTTTGTCCTGTTGTCATCCTTGTCATACGCCGTTTATATTGTGGGCGTCAACCAGTCCATCCTGAAAAATATCTCCATCATGCGCCTGACTTTCTATGCGCTGGTCTTCGGAGTTTTGATTTATGTCGTCCGCCTGGACTTCTGCATGAACCTTGTGCCGGTGCGTTCGGTCGGCGGATGGTGCAATGTGTTGGCATTGGCTTCACTCCCGACGGTCGTCTCGCTGATGTGTACGACCACTGCCATTCATCACATAGGCTCCACACCGACAGCCATTCTCGGTGCCTTGGAGCCGGTCACCGCCCTCTTCTTTGGGGTAACCTTGTTCCATGAGCAACTGACGCCGAAGATTATGTTGGGTATTCTGATGGTTCTGACCGCCGTCACTTTAATAGTTGTAGAAAAACCGGTGCGCGAGCGTTTGAGGCAACGCCTGAGGCACCTGCGATAAAATTCTGTTTGTCTATGAAGTCAGTCAAAGGGCTTGTTTACGCGATTGTGTCGTCCGCAACATTCGGACTTGTACCTTTTTTCGCATTGCCGGCTATCCATGCCGGGGTGGCAGTCAATACGGTTGTGTTCCTCCGTTTCTTTCTCTCGTTCCTGGCAATGGGAGTCGTCCTGTTGATAAAGGGAACCTCGTTCAAGGTAACAAAGAATGAATATAAGATGCTGTGTCTGCTCAGTATCTTCTATGCGGCAACTTCCATGTTGCTGACGCTTTCCTACCTGTACATTCCCAGTGGGATGGCAACAACCATCCATTTCCTCTATCCGGTTCTGGTGACACTGATTATGATATTGCTGTTCAAGGAACGTGGAAATTGGGTCATTTACCTGGCCACTGCACTGGCGGTGGTCGGTGTAGGCTTTCTGGGCAATTCCGGTGAGGGGGCAAACTTCAATACCGTCGGGCTGACTCTCGCCCTGATAACGGTCTGCACGTATGCCACCTATATTGTAGGTATCCAGAAGTTCCGCTTACGTGACATGGACGGGCTGAAGATGACCTTTTACGTCTTGCTCAATTGTGCCATTATCTTCTTCATCAATGTTCTGGTTCAGGATGGAAGCTTTTCGCCTATCCCCGATGTCTCGACAGGCATTCATCTGGTCCTGTTGGCATTGGTTCCTACGCTGGTGTCCGATTTGACCCTGATTCTTGCCGTGAAGCGGGTAGGCTCCACGACGACTGCCATTTTGGGTTGTATGGAGCCGTTGACGGCAGTGGTGATGGGTGTGACCTTCTTGGGTGAGACGTGCAGTCTGTTGCAGGTTATGGGCATCGTCGTGGTACTGTTTGCCGTAATTCTGGCAATTGTGGGGACACAGTTGAAGCGTCAAAAGGAGAAAGCGGCTTGATGTTGCTGTTGGAAAACTGAAGGCTTTCAGGAGATAAATCGTTCACTTTGAGAGCCAAAAATATAATGTTTTTTTATTTTTATCGGAGAGATTTTATATCTTTGCAAAAAATTTTCGAGATTATGGGAGTACATAACTTAAGCCCCGGTTACATTTTCGAATCAAGTTGGGAAGTATGTAACAAGGTGGGTGGCATATATACCGTTCTTTCAACAAGAGCAAAGACCCTGCATGAGAAGTTTGGAGATCACCTCTTTTTTATAGGACCGGATGTATGGAAAGGGAAGAGCAATCCCTTATTTTTAGAAGATGATGAGCTGTATAAAGAGTGGTTGTCAAGTGCCCGTGAGCAAGAGCAGCTGGAAATACGGGCAGGACGTTGGAACATTCCCGGGAAACCTGTTGTCTTCCTGGTTGACTTCAATGGCTTTTATGCAGTAAAGAATGAAATATACACGCAAGCCTGGCTCGATTTCAAGGTCGATTCACTGCATGCCTACGGCGATTATGACGAGGCTTCGATGTTTTCCTATGCAGCAGGAAGGGTTGTTGAAAGCTATTTCCGTTACCATAAGCTGACCGCTGCCGATCAGGTCATCTACCAGGCTCATGAATGGATGACCGGTCTGGGTGCCCTTTATATTCATAAGCATGTCCCTGAAATAGCAACCATCTTCACGACGCACGCTACTTCAATCGGCCGTTCCATTGCCGGCAATAACAAACCTTTGTATGATTATCTGTTCGCTTACAATGGCGACCAGATGGCTGAAGAGCTGAATATGCAGTCCAAACACTCCATAGAGAAGCAGACCGCACATCATGTCGACTGTTTTACAACTGTCAGCGAAATCACGGCCAATGAATGTCGGGAATTGTTGGACAAGCCGGTGGATGTAGTCTTGATGAACGGTTTTGAAGACGATTTCGTGCCGAAGGGCAACAGCTATGCAGCCAAGCGTAAAAAGGCACGTGCGGCTTTGCTCAATCTGGCAAACAAGCTGTTGGGGACAAATCTGGGCGATGATACGATTCTGGTAAGCACCAGCGGACGTTATGAGTTCAAGAACAAGGGACAGGATGTCTATCTGGAAGCCATGAACCGTTTGAACCGCGATAAAAACCTGAACAAGGATGTGGTTGCCTTTGTCACTGTCCCCGGTTGGGTCGGTGAACCTCGCGAAGACCTGAAAGAACGGTTGAACAGCAAGCAGACATTCGATACTCCTCTTTATTGTCCCTTCGTAACCCACTGGTTGCATGACATGAGTAATGACAAAGTGCTGGACCTGCTGAAATACCTGGGCATGGCGAATGCTCCGGCAGACAAAGTGAAGATTATCTTCCTTCCGTGTTATCTGGATGGGAACGATGGCATCCTGAATTTCTCCTATTATGATATTATCTTGGGCAACGACCTGACGATTTATCCTTCCTATTACGAACCGTGGGGATATACCCCGCTGGAGAGTATCGCTTTCCACGTACCGACCATTACGACCGATCTGGCAGGTTTCGGGTTGTGGGCAAACTCCTTGAAGACAGATGGCAGCTATAGTACGTTGGCTGACGGGGTGAAAGTGATCCACCGTTCGGACTATAACTATTCAGAAGTGGCGGATGCCATCAAGGATACGGTGACGGATTTCTCCCATCTTTCAGACAAGGAGATAAAGGATATACGGAAACGGGCTGCCGCCATCTCGGAGAAGGCATTGTGGAAACACTTCATCGAATATTATTACGACGCATACGATGTGGCTTTGCAGAAAGTGAAAGCCCGTCTGTCTTGAGATGCAATTAAAAATAGAACTAAACAAATAACTTCGATTTATTATGAAAGTCAAGATTAGTAACGCAAATATTCCAAGTTGGAAAGAGGTTACTGTAAAGTCTAGAATCCCTGATGAACTGAAGAAGTTGTCGGAACTCTCACGCAACATGTGGTGGTCGTGGAACCATGAGGCAACGGATCTGTTTGAGGATTTGAACCCTGCTCTTTGGAAAGAAGTTGGTCAGAACCCGGTTTTGTTGCTGGAGCATTTGAGCTACGAACAGTTGGAAGAGCTGGCAAAGGATAAAGTCATCCTTAAGCGCATGGATGAGGTCTATGACAACTTCCGTGCTTACATGGATGTGGAACCGGACAAGACCCGTCCTTCCGTGGCTTATTTCTGTATGGAATATGGTTTGAGCCATGTGCTGAAAATTTATTCAGGTGGTTTGGGTATATTGGCCGGCGACTACATGAAGGAGGCTTCGGACAGTAATGTCAACATGTGCGGTATTGGTCTGCTCTATCGTCATGGCTATTTTACCCAGACGTTGGCAATGGACGGACAGCAGATTGCAAACTATGAAGCCCAAAATTTCGGGAGCCTGCCGATTGAGCGCGTCATGGACAAGAATGGCCAGCCGTTGGTTGTGAAGGTTCCTTACATGAACTATTGGGTACATGCTTATATCTGGCGCGTGAATGTGGGCCGTATTCCTTTGTACCTGATGGATACGGACAATGAGATGAACAGTGAGTTTGACCGTCCGATTACTTCACAGCTGTATGGTGGTGACTGGGAAAACCGTCTGAAACAGGAGATTCTGCTGGGTATCGGTGGTATGCTGACGCTGGAAGCTTTGGGTATTGAGAAGGATATCTACCACTGCAATGAGGGTCACGCCGCTCTTTGTAACTTGAAACGTCTGTGCGATTTCGTAGAGAAGGGTCTGACTTTCGACGAAGCACTTGAACTGGTTCGCTCTTCTTCCCTCTACACGGTACATACTCCGGTTCCTGCCGGTCACGATTATTTTGACGAAGGTCTGTTTGGCAAGTATATGGGCGGTTACCCGCAGATGTTGGGCATCAGCTGGGATGACTTGATGGATTTGGGCCGTATGAACCCGGGTGACCACAACGAACGGTTCTGCATGTCAACTTTTGCTTGCAACACATGTCAGGAAGTGAACGGTGTGAGCAAATTACACGGTAAAGTGTCTCAGGCGATGTTTGCCGGTATCTGGAAAGGATATTATCCGGAAGAGAACCATGTCGGCTATGTGACGAACGGTGTACACTTCCAGACCTGGTGTGCTACGGAGTGGCAGGATTTGTATAACAGACATTTCGATGCCCACTTCTTGTCTGATTTGTCAAACCCGAAGATTTGGGAGAAGATTTACGATGTACCCGATGAAGAGATTTGGGCTACCCGTCAGATTCTGAAGAAGAAACTGATTGACTACATCCGCAAGTCGTTCCGTGAAGACTGGTTGAAGCGTCAAGGTGATCCCTCTCGTGTCGTTTCGGTGATGGAGAAGATCAACCCGAATGCCCTGCTCATCGGTTTCGGACGTCGTTTCGCTACCTATAAGCGCGCCCACTTGTTGTTTACCGATTTGGACCGTTTGGCAAAAATCGTGAACAATCCCGATTATCCCGTACAGTTCCTCTTTACCGGTAAGGCTCACCCGCATGATGGAGCCGGTCAGGGCTTGATCAAACAGATTGTTGAGATTTCCCGCCGTCCCGAGTTCCTGGGCAAGATTATCTTCCTGGAGAACTATGACATGAAGTTGGCACGTCGCCTGATTTCAGGTGTGGATATTTGGTTGAACACGCCGACCCGTCCGCTGGAAGCATCCGGTACATCGGGTGAAAAGGCTTTGATGAATGGTGTCATCAACTTCTCCGTGCTCGATGGCTGGTGGCTGGAAGGCTACCGCGAAGGTGCCGGATGGGCTTTGACGGATAAACGTACCTATGAAAATCAGGCATATCAGGATGAACTGGATGCTGCTACCATCTACAGTCTGCTTGAGACAGAAATTCTGCCGTTGTATTATGCCCGCAACCGGAAAGGCTATTCAGAAGGTTGGGTACGTACCATCAAGAATTCGATTGCACAGATTGCTCCTCACTACACCATGAAGCGTCAATTGGATGATTACTATGAGAAGTTCTACTGCAAGGAGGCTGCCCGTTATCACCACCTGCTGGAAGACAACTATGCCAAGGCAAAAGAACTTGCAGCATGGAAGTTGGCTGTAGCTGAACGTTGGGACAGCATTCAGGTCATCTCGACAGCACGTTCGGAAGCGTTGCTTGAAGGAGGCGTTGAGAGCGGCAAGGAATATACAATGACGCTCGTATTGGATGAGAAAGGTCTGAATGACGCCATCGGTGTAGAGCTGGTAACCATGCATAAGGACAAGGATGGTCAGGAGCACATCTACTCGGTAGAACCGATGGAAGTCGTGAAGCAGGAAGGCAACTTGTACACCTTCCAGTGTGTGCATGTGTTGAACAATGCCGGAAGCTTCAGCCTTTCCTACCGTATGTTCCCGAAGCATCCTGAATTGCCTCATCGTCAAGACTTCTGCTATGTACGCTGGTTTACTTGATTAGAAGCTTGCTTGAAACATAAATAGAGGTGCCGTGACAAAGGTGTTGCCAAAAGAAGCAGCCTGTTGTCACGGCACTTTTTTTATGCCTGCGCCGCTGGATGCATGGCTTTCCCTTTACCCTGCTGAATAGAGGTGCTTATTGCGTATGAAGATTGGGAATCTGGAGAGAGAATTATGGGCAGGAATACCATGGAACGGAGTATTGTGTACGTATGACACCCTAAAAATAATTGCATTTTATCGCACTAAAACTTTTGAATTGATATTATAACTCTTATATTTGCGAGGTAGTAATTAATACAATTCTGAAATAAACTAACAAATGGAAAGGGAAAATATGGTACAAGATTTATCAATGTTACAGGAGTTCTATGAAGCGTATGCGGCTAAAATCGGGAGAATTAGAGAGAAATTAGCTCGCCCGCTGACTTATGCGGAGAAAATATTATATACACATCTCTATGATGACGCAGACTTACGCTCGTTCAAACGGGGAGAAGATTATGTGAATTTTCGACCCAATCGCGTGGCCATGCAGGATGCAACGGCGCAGATGGCTCTCCTGCAATTCATGAATGCAGGAAAAGACCGGGTGGCTGTTCCGTCAACGGTTCATTGTGATCACCTCATTCAAGCCTATCGTGGAGCCAAAGTCGATTTGCCTGAGGCACTGACTACGAATAAGGAGGTCTACGACTTCCTGCAATCGGTTGCTTCCCGTTACGGTATCGGATTCTGGAAGCCCGGAGCCGGTATCATTCACCAGGTCGTGCTGGAAAATTATGCTTTCCCCGGCGGTATGATGGTTGGAACTGACTCGCATACTCCCAATGCCGGTGGACTGGGTATGGTTGCAATCGGAGTAGGAGGGGCTGATGCCGTTGATGTAATGACCGGGATGGAATGGGAACTGAAGATGCCACGCCTTATCGGTGTGCACCTCACCGGCAAACTCTCCGGTTGGGCATCTCCAAAGGATATTATTCTCAAACTGGCAGGTATCCTTACCGTAAAGGGTGGAACAAATGCCATCATTGAATATTTCGGTGAAGGGGCTGACAGTCTGTCTGCTACCGGTAAGGCTACCATCTGTAACATGGGAGCCGAGGTAGGAGCAACCACTTCACTTTTCCCCTATGACGAATCGATGGCTGTTTACCTTCGTGCAACCGGACGTGATGTCGTAGCACGTATGGCAGATGATGTGAAGGGAGACCTGCGTGCCGATGCCGAAGTTACTGCGAATCCGGAGCAGTATTATGATCGTGTGATAAACATCGACCTTTCAACCTTGGAACCTTATATTAATGGTCCGTTTACTCCTGATGCAGCTTGTCCTATTTCGGAGTTTGCCCGTAAGGTAAAGGAGAATGGCTACCCGCAGCGGATGGAGGTGGGCTTGATTGGTTCGTGTACCAACTCGTCCTACCAGGACCTGAGTCGTGCAGCTTCCTTGGCACGTCAGGTGCAGACGAAGCATCTGCAGAGCGCATCGCCTCTGATTGTGAATCCCGGTTCGGAGAAAATACGTGCAACAGCTTTACGTGACGGTTTGATCGAACTCTTCCAAGAGATGGGGGCAACCGTCATGACCAATGCCTGTGGTCCCTGTATCGGACAATGGAAGCGGGTGGGCGATGCAACTCGTCCCAACTCCATCGTGACTTCGTTCAACCGGAACTTTGCCAAACGGGCTGATGGAAATCCGAATACGCATGCCTTTGTTGCCTCCCCTGAACTGACGGTGGCACTGACGATTGCCGGAGACCTTTGCTTCAATCCGTTGACTGATACCTTGGTGAACAAGGACGGTGAGGCTGTCCGCTTGGATCCTCCTCAGGGAGATGAATTGCCGAAGGCAGGATTTGCTCGGGGCAGTGAGGGATATGTCGCTCCGACCGGTGCCGGACAGGAGGTTGTCATTGCTCCTGACTCGAAGCGTCTGCAACGGTTGATGCCTTTCCCTGCATGGGATGGCAATGATTTGCTCAATATGCCGCTGTTGCTGAAGGCGAAAGGGAAGTGTACAACCGATCATATTTCCATGGCCGGACCGTGGTTGCGTTTCCGTGGACACTTGGAGAATATTTCCGATAACATGCTGATGGGCGCAGTGAACGCATTCAATGGGGAAACCAACAGCGTGTGGAACCGTCTGACCGGTCAGTATGAGGCTGTATCGGCTGTCGCTAAACAATACAAGGCTCAAGGCATCTCTTCGATTGTTGTGGCTGAGGAGAACTACGGCGAAGGTTCCAGCCGTGAACATGCTGCAATGGAACCGCGCTTCCTCAATGTGAAGGTTATTCTGGCCAAGAGTTTTGCCCGCATTCATGAGACCAATCTGAAGAAACAGGGAATGCTTGCCCTTACATTCGTAGACAAGGCGGACTATGACCGTATCCGCGAAAAGGACCGCCTCTCGGTTATCGGCTTGAAGGAGTTTGCACCCGGACGTCCCTTGCAGGTACGTGTATTGCATGAGGATGGGACTGAAGAAACATTTGCTGTACAGCATACTTATAATGAACAGCAGATTGCCTGGTTCCGTGCCGGATCGGCTTTGAATGCAAACCAACACAAATAGAATAAAAGTAGCACCCATCATGGTGTGAGTATTTACGATACATATATAATAAGGAGAAGAAGACAGAAAATGAGTAAGATTACCAAATCAGCAGACGGGACACTTCATGTGCCCGATTGCCCTACCATTCCTTATATTACCGGAGATGGTGTAGGAGCAGAGATAACGCCGGCAATGCAGCTTATTGTCGATGCCGCAGTGAAAAAGGCTTATGAGGGACGTCGGTCCATCGAGTGGATAGAGGTCCTGGCAGGAGAGAAGGCTTACAATGCGACCGGTTCGTGGCTTCCTGATGAGACGATGGAAGCTTTCAAGACGTATTTGGTGGGAATTAAAGGTCCTTTGACTACTCCTGTAGGAGGAGGCATACGTTCGCTGAATGTAGCACTCAGACAGACACTCGATTTGTATGTTTGTTTGCGTCCGGTGCGCTGGTACCGGGGCGTGGTGTCTCCGGTTAAGGAGCCGCAGAAGGTCGACATGCATATCTTCCGTGAAAATACGGAAGACATTTATGCCGGGATCGAGTGGGAGGCAGGTACTCCTGAAGCGAAGAAGTTCTACGATTTCATTCATAATGAGATGGGCGTTACGAAGGTACGCTTCCCCGAGACCTCATCGTTCGGTGTGAAGCCGGTTTCGAAAGAGGGAACGGAGCGACTTGTTCGTGCTGCATGCCGTTATGCCCTGGAACACGGATTGCCTTCGGTAACTCTCGTTCATAAGGGAAATATCATGAAGTTTACCGAAGGGTGTTTCCGCAAATGGGGGTATGAGTTGGCTGAACGTGAGTTTGGCGACGCTTTGGCTGACGGGCGCCTGGTAATGAAGGACTGCATCGCTGATGCCTTCTTGCAGAATACATTGCTGAAGCCCACGGAATATTCGGTAGTGGCAACGCTGAACCTCAATGGAGACTATATCTCCGACCAGCTGGCTGCCATGGTGGGAGGTATTGGCATCGCACCGGGAGCAAATATCAATTACAACTCCGGACATGCCATCTTTGAGGCAACACACGGAACGGCACCTGCTCTTGCCGGACAAGATGCGGTCAATCCTTGTTCACTGGTCCTCTCGGCTGTGATGATGCTTGAATACATGGGCTGGAAGGAGCCTGCCGCACTGATTACCCGGGCATTGGAAGACAGCTTCTCGCAAGGTCGTGCAACACGCGATCTGGCACGTTTCATGGACGGTGGCGTAGCACTCCCGACCTCGGTATTTGCCCAAGAGATAGTAAAACGTATTGTTGACTAAAGGATGAAAGCGTCAGCCGACAAGTGGTCAGGCAGGTCTCTGACTGTTGCGGTGGCTGCTTGTCGCTGGTGACTTCGTCCGCTAAAAGAATCTAACCCATAAAAAATCCAGAGAGATGAAGAAAGAATATTTAGTTTACAAGCTTTCGGAGGATGTGAAAGACTGTACCCGTATCGATACGGAGCTGTTCTCCAAATATGACGTGAAGCGTGGCTTACGCAACGAAGACGGTACCGGCGTGCTGGTTGGTCTGACGAAGATAGGTAATGTGGTCGGATACGAACGTATTCCCGGCGGAGGACTTAAGCCCATTCCCGGTAAGCTCTATTATCGGGGCTATGATTTGGAAGACATCGCCGGAAACATCCTGAAGGAGAAACGGTTCGGCTTTGAGGAAGTGGCTTACCTGATGCTCTCGGGCAAACTTCCCGATAAGGAAGAGCTGGCTAACTTCAAGGAGTTGATTAATGAGAATATGCCGCTCGAACAGAAGACAAAGATGAATATCATCGAATTGGAAGGGACGAACATCATGAACATCCTTGCACGGAGTGTGCTGGAGATGTACCGATTTGACCCCAAGGCTGATGATACCTCACGCGACAACCTCGTCCGTCAGAGCATCGAACTGATATCGAAGTTCCCCACCATCATTGCGTATGCCTACAACATGTTGCGCCATGCGACCTTCGGGCGTTCACTCCATATCCGCCATCCGCAAGAGAACCTTTCGATTGCCGAGAACTTCCTTTATATGCTGAAGCACCGCTATACCGAGCTTGATGCACGGATGCTGGACCTTCTGCTTGTGCTCCAGGCAGAGCACGGTGGTGGTAATAACTCTACTTTCACCGTACGTGTCACCTCATCCACAGGAACAGATACCTATTCGGCAATTGCTGCGGGTATCGGTTCGCTCAAGGGCCCTCTTCACGGAGGTGCGAACCTGCAGGCGGCAGCCATGTTTGACCACCTGAAAGAGGCTATTCATGACTGGACCAATGCCGATGAAATCGACACTTACTTTACTCGCATGCTGAATAAGGAGGTTTATGACAGGAAGGGGTTGATTTATGGTATCGGCCATGCCGTATATACCATCTCCGACCCGCGTGCACTCCTTCTGAAGGACCTGGCACATGCCTTGGCAAAGGAAAAGGGCAGGGAAGAAGAGTTTGCTTTCCTGGAGCTGCTTGAGGAACGCGCGATTGACACCTTCTATCGTGTGAAGAACAACGGCAAGACAGTCAGCAGCAACATTGACTTCTTCTCCGGATTCATCTATGAGCTTATCGGACTTCCTCGCGAGATCTACACGCCTCTGTTCGCGATGGCCCGTATCGTGGGATGGTGTGCACACCGCAATGAGGAACTGAACTTCGAAGGCAAACGTATCATCCGTCCGGCATACAAGAATGTGCTTGATACGGTTGAGTATGTTCCTTTGGCTCAACGGTAAGTGTAACGACCGGAGAACTGTTTCGATATAGTTTCTAAAGTACAGGGTTCTTGAGTTTGTACAGGCAGGTTGGGAAATCTGGGATGACCAGATTGTAGGATAGTCCCTTCTGACCTGCCTGACATACTCAAGAACCCTTCATTTTATTTGGCCATGGACGGCACGCCAACCGTTCCACCCAGGTGGCAATTGTCCACCTTGACACCGATGGTGTTGGAGAAACTCAATGCGGTCTTTACTTCCCCAATGTTCACCCGGTTGAAAGTCACGTCGGTGATAGGCTTTGCTTCCGTGCCCTGAAGCACCAGTCCTGCGGCGCGGACCTTGCGGCAACGCAGGTTGTCAACATGGATGCCTGATACCTCCGTGAAGTGTACGTTGTCCAGTCCCTCTCCTCCATACATGGAAGTCACATAGAACAGGTCTTCCACTTCATCAAACTCACAGTTGTTCACATAAATGTCGCGGATGAAGCCTCCACGGTCAGGATTCGTCTTGATGTAGATGCCTCGTTTGCAATAGCCTGCATACGTGCAGTCTTCTATGAAGATGCGTTGCACGCCTGCTGACATCTCGCTGCCCAGGACTACGCCGTGCAGTCCCTTGAACTTGCAGTGGCGGATGATGATGTTCTCTGAGGGAGTGGCGGTTGTCCAGCCGTCGTTGTCTCGTCCGCATTTGATGGCTACATTGTCGTCGCCATTGTTGAATTCGATGTCCTCGATCAGGACATTGCGTGTATATTCAGGGTCAATTCCGTCATTGTTGACCAGCTTGGCATCATAGCGCAAGCCGCGGCAGATGACATTCTCTGATTTCAGCAGGTGAATGCACCAGAAAGGCGCGTTCGTGATGAATACCCCCGAGAGGGTGATGTTCCGGCAGTTGAAGAATTGGATGAGTTGCGGACGCAGCCAGTAGCCTTCGCCGAAGTTGCGCTCGGCAACGGGGACCTCTTGATGGTTCATCTGACGGCTGAGCTGCTGTCCCTCACGTTGCTTGCTGCGCCAGGTGGCAAACGTGCTTCCGGCATTGCCGTCAATGGTTCCCCGCCCTGTGATGGCGACATTCTCCAGTCCATAGCCGTAGATGAACGGACTGTAGTTCTGTACGAACGTTCCTTCCCAACTGGTCTTTACCAGCGGCAGATAACTCGACGGTTCGGGCGAGAACTTCAGTGTGGCATCTTCCTGAAGCTCCAGGTTGACATTGCTCACAAAATGGATAGGTCCTTCCAGCCAATAGGTACCTGCCGGTACGACAATACGGGCTCCACCCACCTTGGCAGCCCGTTTCATGGCTTTGTCGAAGGCAGGCTTGCAGTCCGTCTTTCCATCCCCTTTGGCGCCGAAAGAAGTGATGGTCAACGTACGTTCAGGAAGGGAAGCCCCGGTGATTTGCGCCAGGATGGCGTCGCGTTGGGCAATACGTAGAGAGTCATTGGCTGCCGATGCGGCGAGAGACAGCAGAAACAGTCCGCCCAGCAACAGCCAGTTACGCATGTGTTTGTTGGTCATAGTACTTTGTTTTTAGTTGTATAACTTAGGATTGAAGTCTCCAAAGATAGTAAACTTGAAGGATTCATCCCCTTTTCAAGTCGCCTTTTATCCGTCTTTTTGTCCGGATGCGGAGAGTTGCCTCTATCGTCTCAAAATAGCCAACAGGTGATGCCCGATTGTCGATTAGAAAACTTACCTTTGCAACTGTTAAACCAAACCTCATGAAAACAGAAACAAACCAGCTCACCACTCTCCGCAAAGGCATCGTCGGCGTTCAGTTCCTCTTCGTTGCCTTCGGTTCTACGGTGCTTGTTCCCTTGCTTGTAGGGCTTGACCCTTCGACGGCTCTTTTTACGGCAGGCATCGGTACTCTTATTTTTCATCTTGTCAGCAAAGGCAAAGTTCCTATCTTTCTCGGTAGCAGCTTTGCCTTTATTGCACCTATTGTCAAAGCTACCGAGCTTTATGGACTTTCCGGGACGTTGTTTGGACTCACGGGCGTGGGTCTCGTCTATTTCCTGATGAGTGCGCTTGTCCGTTGGCAGGGCATTGCCGTCATCAACCGTCTCTTTCCTCCGGTAGTCATTGGTCCCGTCATCATCCTCATCGGTATTTCGTTGGCAGGTACCGGGGTTCAGATGGCGGAAGCCGACTGGCCCCTTGCCCTCATCTCACTGGCTGTAGCTGTGCTCGTCTCGGTCAAGGGGCGCGGGTTGCTTCGTCTGATTCCCATTTTCTGCGGAATTGTTGCCGGTTACCTGGTTGCCCTTGCTACCGGGGACGTGGACCTGACCGGTGTGCGCGAAGCAGCCTGGATTGGTCTTCCCCGTTTTGTACATCCGACGGTCTCCTGGGAGGCACTCCTGTTCATGCTCCCCGTTGCCATTGCTCCTGTGATTGAGCATATCGGCAATATCTATGTGGTCAATACGGTGGCACAAAAGGACTTTGTCAAGGATCCCGGGCTGCACCGAACCCTTCTCGGCGATGGCCTTGCCTGTTTTGCCGCAGGCATCCTGGGCGGTCCTCCCGTTACCACGTATGCCGAGGTTACAGGTGCCATGTCGATTACCAAGGTCACCCATCCGCAGGTCATCCGTATTGCTGCCGTTGCCGGCATCGTCTTCTCGCTTGTCGGAAAAGTGAGTGCTCTGCTGAAGTCGATTCCCGGTCCTGTCCTGGGAGGTATCATGCTCTTGCTTTTCGGAACCATTGCCACGGCGGGGGTTGCCAATATCCAGCAACATAAGGTTGACTTGTCCAATACGCGTAACATTGTTATTTTCTCCCTTACGCTGACCGTTGGAATTGGAGGAGCGACTTTCACCTGGGGTGAATTCTCGCTATCCGGTATCGGCCTGGCGGCGATCGTCGGCGTCATCCTCAACCTCATCCTGCCCAAGAGCAAAGATTAAGGTAACCATCCGGTGAGGTGTTCCTCTTATCCGGCTATCACATGTATTCCCTGTCGGTCATTCACTGCCTGAAGTCTTTTCCTGATATGAGACTGAACTTCAGACGGTGAATGACCGATTCGTTTATAGATGCTGAAAAGTGATTCATAATCAGTTGTTTCCTCCTGTCTGTATCCTGAAATGACAGTCCCAATCGGAAGTCCATATTCTGGGACTGCGAGTTCCAGGCTTTGGGACTGCGAGTTCCAGGCTTTGGGACTGCGAGTTCCAGGCTTTGGGACTGTGAGTTCCAGGCTTTGGGACTGTGAGTTCCACGGCGTGGAACTGTGATTCCCACGGCGTGGAACTACGATTCCCACGACGTGGAACTGAAAGCTTGGACTTCGTTCCTTTAGAATGGCTGGCGCATGGCTCGTGTCAGTACAAAGTCTGTGTCCAGAAGGTAATCAATGGTAAAGCGCTCCCGGCTGTCGCGAAGGTCTTCTCCCGTCAGCTGACCTTGGGAAGCAAGGGTGAAAGGATGGATACGGAGGTGGTGGAGGAAGTCTGTGTCTTCTTGCCGGCGAAGGAGCTTGTACAGAGTCTCCTTGCTGCTCCAATGTAGTACGGCTGCCGTCAGTGGGTCGCCTTCGGCATGTTCGTCCGGATGCATGAATCTGGTACTCAGGCGGAGGGCTTTGGGAGAAAGGCGTTCGATGTCGATGCTCACGTCGTGATGCGGATGCCAGCATAGCGCGACGTAGCCGTCGGTGTGGGAGATGCTGATGGAGTAAGTGCCGTCCGTCAGATAAGGTCTGCCGTCGGGAGTGTAAGCCACCGGGTGTTCTGTCTTCCAGCAGTTGAACATCAACGTGCGGACGGCGAGGCGCTCTAACTTACGCTTGGAATGAGCTTGAAACTGTGACAATTCCTGCAGGTAGGCTCCTTCCGCCGGTAACAGGGAGCGTAGTGTCGCTTCCGTTTCCGTTACCTTCCAGACGGCCCATCCGCCGTCGTCAGTCAGGGGTGCTGAACGATAGAGAGGCATGGGGAGCGAATCAGGAATGAGCTGTTTCCTCGTCTTTACCCGGAAGAGGGGACAAGGTGACTTTTACTTTCAGGATGCGCCGTTCATCCATTTCCAGGATTTCGAAGGTGAAGTTGCGGTACGTCAGTTTCTCGTGCCGTTTGGGGAACTCGCCCTTCAGTTCCAGCAGAAGCCCGGCCAAGGTATCGGCTTCTCCGACCACATCCTCAAAGCTGTCTTCATCGATCCCGACAATCTTGTAGAAGTCGGACAGGAGCGTCTTGCCTTCAAAGATGTAGGTCGAGTCGTTGAACTTGATGTAGGTGCGCTCGTCTTCATCGTATTCGTCGTTGATTTCGCCCACGATTTCCTCGATGATGTCTTCCATGGTGACCAGTCCCGATGTTCCTCCGAACTCGTCGACGACGATGGCCATGTGCACCTTGTTCTGCTGGAACTCGCGCAGCAGGTCGTCGAGCATCTTGGTTTCAGGAACAAAGTAAGGAGGACGTATCAGTGACTGCCAACGGAAGGTGTTTCCCTTGTCCAGGTGCGGCAGCAGGTCCTTGATATAGAGGATGCCTTTGATGTTGTCGCGTGACCGTTGGTAGATGGGGATGCGTGAATAGGCATTGTCGATGATGCAGCGGATTACTTCCGGGAAGGGAGTCTGTATGTCCAGGCCGACGATGTCGGGACGGGGTGTCATGACTTCCTTGGCGGTCTCTCCTCCAAAGCGGATGATGCCTTGCAGCATGCTTTGTTCGTCGGATATGTCGTTCTTGTCCGTCAGCTCCAGTGCCTGCGAGAGTTCGTCGACTGAGATGTTGTAGTTCTCCTTGACCACTACCTGGTTGACCGTCCGATGGGCACGTATCAACACTCCGGAGACGGGGCGGAAGAGGCGTCGGAAGAAGGTGAGGAAGGGGGAGGCCGTACGACAGACGGGCAAGGCATGCCGGGCGGCATAGGTCTTGGGCATGATTTCCCCGAACAGGAGAATCAGAACCGCCAGGATAAGGGTATTGAAGAAGAGGGTGAGAGCGGCCGGCACACCGTAATCGAGCGACTGCATGAGCACATGGTTGCCCAGGATGATGAAGGCGACGTTGATGAAGTTGTCGGCAATGAGCAGGGTGGCGGGCAGGCGTTCCGAATCCTTCAACAGGGAGTGGATGCGCCGGTAGGCGGCTGATTCCCCCTGTTCAATCCGGTTGCGTTCGCCCGGTGTGAGCGAGAAGAAAGCTGTTTCAGAGGCCGACACCATGCCCGAAGCCATGAGCAGGAGCAGGGTCAGCAGAAGGATGAACCACGTCCCCACATCGGGCATGGTTACTGTCACTTGGTTGGCAATGTCTGTCCAAAAGCGCGAATACGAATCTGAGTCCAAAACTGATGAATTAGTGAAACAATAGGGTTAGAAGGGCAAGCCGTCGTTGCTGTCAGTAGCCTCCGAAGCCGTTGCCGTGTTCGGTTCAGCGGACGCCGTCGCCGTGTTGGCAGGAGCGGCAGGGCGCGGCGAGGAGCACATCTCCATCACGTCGGCATAAATCTCGACGACGGAGCGGCGGATTCCGTTATGGTCGTCATACGTGCGGGGACGGAGTTTCCCTTCGATGTAGAGCTTGTCGCCTTTATGCACATATTTCTCAGCCACTTGTGCCAATCCTCTCCATAAGATGATGTTGTGCCAGTCGGTGCGGTCCGGGACTTTTGTCCCATTGGGCAGTGTATACCCCCGTTCCGTGGTGGCAAGTGGAAAAGTTGCTACAGCGACACCACCGTCCAGGTATCTCACTTCCGGGTCTTTCCCGACGTTTCCTAACAATATGACTTTATTTACTGACATGTTTATAGGGTATTTAAAGTATGTCCGCCAAAGTTAACGCATTTTGTGGAAGGGGACAAACAAATGGTGTGAATATGTCATGACGTCCTCACCGCACCTTGTGTGCCATGAACCAGCGGTGGGTGAGCAGCAGGTAGAACACGAGTGCTCCGGCAAGTATCCACAGGCATACCCAGTAGCTTTCCAAGGGGTCGGGGAAGACCGTGTATCCCAGGAACAGTCCCAGTCCGATACCCAGTTCCCAGGCAAACATGTACGAGGTGTTGGCAGAGCCGCGCTCACAGTGATGGGACAGCTTGATGAAGAACACCAGCAGACGGGCTACGGTCAGTCCGATACCCATGCCTATCAGGATGGAGGAGGCATAGAAGGCGGGAGTCCCTTCGCGGAATATCAGGAGCAGCAGTCCGGCAGCCCACAGGATGTTCCCACTGACGATTTCCGAGCGGATGTCGGCATTGAGGAACACAAAATGCAGGGCGAGCAGTGCCAGGCAGAAGCCAACCATGATGAAGACGTAGAACTCGTAACGGTGGATGGTTCCGAGCAATATGCCGGTGACGGCAGCGACCGGGATGGTCTGCAGGAACATCAGCCATCCGTTGGGCAACCAGAAGCGGTCGAGGGAGAACTTCGGGGGACACAAGGGAGCCCGGAAGGGAACCTTCAGACAAAGGACGCACAGGCAGGCTAACATGCCGATGACGAAGGAAGCGATAAAGACGTTGTGGAATCCGAACAGGTATTGTACGAGCAAGCCCATCAGCGGCCCGACGGACAGTCCCAGGCGTCCGAACCAGGCAAATGCATTGTTCACATCCGTGCGGTGGGGAGAGGTCGTCAGGTCGATGGCAAGTGTGCTGCCCGACGCCATGAGTGCCACGCCTTGCAGCATGCCCTGTACGACACGCAATGCGACGACCCAGCCCAGAACGGGAACCCAATAGAAACCCAGGGAACAGGCTGCTACACCCAGGAGTCCCCAGGCGCAGACGCTTTTCCGGGGGAAACGGTCAACCAGGTAGTTGAAGAACGGGCCCAGCATGAAGGCGACCAGGCCGGAAAGGGCGAGGATGCCGCCTATCTCAAACGAATTGGCACCATACCTCACCACCAGCCATACGGGGAGGGTCGGGATGAGCATATAGAGCGAGGTAGACAAGAGCAGGTGCGACAGGCAAATCAGCCAGATGTTGTTTGTCCAGAGTCTTGTCCGCTGCGGTCGTTGCGAACCGGTCACAGGTGTTTCCATGTGCTTAATAGTGTTCATTCTCGTTAGGGAAATCTCCGTCTTTCACGTCGCGGATGTATTGTCCGACGGCATCTGTCATGACCGTATGAAGGTCGGCATAGCGCCGGAGGAATTTCGGATGGAAGCCGTTGTTCATGCCCAGCATGTCGGTGACCACGAGCACCTGACCGTCCACATCGCTTCCGGCACCGATACCGATGACCGGGATGTGCAGTTCGGCAGTGACACGTGCCGCCAGCGTTGCCGGAATCTTCTCCAGAACGAGTGCAAAGCAACCGGCTTCTTCCAGCAGGTGTGCATCGTGGAGCAACTTCTGGGCTTCGGTATCCTCTTTGGCACGTACGCCGTACGTCCCGTATTTGTTGATGGATTGCGGCATGAGTCCCAAGTGTCCCATGACCGGTACTCCGGCATTGATTATCTTGCGTATGACATCGATGAACTCTTCCCCGCCTTCCAGCTTAAGGGCATCGGCTCCGGTTTCCTTCATCATGCGGACGGCCGTTGCCACACCGTCGTAAGGAGCAGCCTGGTAAGAGCCGAAAGGCATGTCGATGACCACGAGCGCACGCCGGGTGCCCCGCACCACGGAACGTCCGTAGACAATCATTTCATCGACGGTGATGGGGAGGGTCGTGGCATTGCCTGCCATGACATTGGAGGCAGAGTCGCCTACGAGGATGACATCCATACCGGCCCCGTCGACGATGGAGGCGGTAGTGAAGTCGTAGGAAGTCAACATGGAGATTTTCTCACCATTCTCTTTCATTTCCAGCAACCGGTGAGTAGTCACTTTCTTCGTATCATTGCAAATATAGCCTGACATGATTTTTTTAGTCGTTTTGTTAGATAAATGTGCAAGAGCTTCTTGTAAAGCGGATGCAAAGTTATACTTTTTGTGTCATTGCCGTATGAGTGCGTGCATCTTTTCAACGCTGAAGCCTGTGAAGTCGGGGATGACCACGTCTGCCAGGTCGCGGATGGCGGCTTCGGGATTGGTGGTAGACAGGCCGATGACGGTCATTCCGGCACGTCTGCCTGCCAGCAGTCCGTTGAACGAGTCTTCGAAAACGAAGCAACGTTCGGGCACAGTGCCGAACACGCGGGCTCCGAGCAGGTAACAGTCCGGGTCGGGCTTGGAATGTTGGAAATCTTCTGCGGTAAAGATGCGGTCAAACAAGGACGTGAATTCCGGATGGGCGCGGTAGACATTCTCCATTTTTTTCGTATTCGAACTGGTCACCACTGCCGTGCGGATATCCTGTGTACGCAGGGCACGGATGAAGTCTGTTGCTCCCGGGATATAGGTGTAGTCCATTCGGGTTTCAAACTGGTTGAGCTCCTCCTGGATGCGCTCGGGGATGCCCGGCTGGTCGGCAAAGAACTCCAGGATTTGGGTGAGGGTCATGCCTTTGATGCGCTGTTCAAAGTGCGGCATGTCCGGACGGTAGGCTTCTCCCTGCCTGCGCCAGAAGAGGGTATATTGCGATTCTGTATCCACAATGACGCCGTCCAAATCGAAAAGGGCAGCGATAGGTTGATTATTATCCATAAAAAACAAGTCTTTTTCCGCGTGCAAAGTTCGAAAGAGCATGGGGATTGGCGAAGACTTCCTTGTTAAAAGAATGTAAACTTCTATTGACTAATCCTTCACTCCGCGACTATTTTTCTATGTTTGTGCACATTTTGGTAAGAAATGCGCATTCTTACCGTTAAATAGTAAGCTTAGGACAATGGACAACAGTTTTATCGCACTTATTGAAGAGAGCATTAAGAAGAATTGGGAATTGGATGCGCTCACCGATTTCAAGGGGGCCACATTACGCTATAAGGACGTAGCACGGAAGATAGCCAAGATGCATATTATATTGGAGGATGGAGGAATCCGTCCGGGTGACAAGGTTGCCATTTGCGGGCGTAACAGTGCCCATTGGGTGGTCGCTTTCCTGGGAGTAATCACTTATGGTGCGGTGGCAGTCCCCATTTTGCATGAGTTCAAGCCGGACAACGTACATCATATCGTCAACCACTCTGAAGCACGCCTGCTCTTTGTCGGCGACCAGGTGTGGGAGAACCTGAACGAGGCATTCATGCCGGGACTGGAAGCGATTGCCTCCTTGCCTGATTTTTCGTTGTTGGTGTCACGTTCGGAACAGATTTCGGCAGCGCATGCACATCGCAACGAGCGTTTCGGACATCATTACCCCTGTAGCTTCCGTGCGGAGCAGGTAGCCTATCGGCGGGAAGAGCCTGAGGAACTTGCCATCATCAACTATACTTCGGGAACGACGGGTTACTCCAAGGGAGTCATGTTGCCTTACCGCAGCATCCTCTCCAATGTGATGCTTTGCCGGGAACGGATTGCCCTCCGTCCGGGTGACAGCATCGTGTCCATGTTGCCCCTGGGACATGTGTTCGGTATGGTCTTCGACTTTTTGTTCGGTGTCTGTCAGGGTGCCCATCTGTGGTTCCTGACCCGTATGCCTTCGCCGAAAGTCATCGCTGAGTCGTTTGCAGAGATACGTCCCCGGGTCATTTCGAGCGTACCGCTGGTCGTAGAGAAAATTTTTAAGAAGAATATCCTGCCGCGTGTCGATACCAAGCTGGGACGTTTCTTGCTGAAGGTGCCCATTATCAATGACAAGATAAAGATGAAGGCACGCGAGGAGGCGATGCAGACGTTCGGTGGAAATTTCATTGAAATCATCATCGGGGGTGCTCCCTTCAATGCCGAGGTGGAAGCCTTCCTGCGCCTGATAGACTTCCCCTATACCATTGCATACGGCATGACGGAATGTGGTCCGATTATCTGCCATAATTTCTGGACGAACTTGAAGTATATGTCCTGTGGTCAGGTTGTGCCGCGCATGGAGCTTAAGATTGATTCGCCTTCCCCGCATACGGTTCCCGGTGAGCTTGTCTGTCGGGGAGCCAATGTGATGCTGGGTTATTATAAGAATGAGGAGGCAACTCATCAGATTATTGACAAGGATGGTTGGCTCCATACCGGCGATATGGCCATCATGGACGAGGAAGGTCATGTGTTCATCAAGGGACGGTGCAAGAATATGTTGTTGACAGCTTCGGGACAGAACATTTATCCGGAAGAGATAGAGTCCAAGCTGAACAATATGCTTTATGTTTCGGAGAGCATTGTCATCCTGAATCACGACCGTCTGGTGGCATTGGTGTATCCCGATTGGTCGGAGTTGGGTGAGGCAAGCCGTTCTCCGGCACGAATTGAGGAGCTGATGGAGAAGAACCGTCAGGAACTGAATGCCCAGTTGCCCGGCTATGCTCAAATCTCGCGCATCAAGTTATGGCCCGAGGAGTTTGAGAAGACGGCCAAGAAGAGCATCAAGCGTTACCTTTATCAGGATGTACGGCTCTGACAACTCTCTCAAGAGCCTGTCCCGTACCTTTCCATGATTTACGGAAGCTGAAGACCGGTGTGGTCCCCATGCAGCCATAAAGAAGAGGCGGATTTTATTCATCAGAAGATTGAATGAATAAAATCCGCCTCTGGCTTGATGCAATAGGTATTGTGCTACCGTTTATTGTTGCTTACCAAAACGGGCGCTGAGCTTGTCCAGCATGTCGCGGGTCATGGCATCCAGGTCATATTCGGGTTTCCAACCCCATTCCTCCCGGGCGCAAGTGTCGTCGAGGGAGTTCGGCCATGACTCGGCAATGCTCTGACGGAGCGGGTCAACCTGATATTCCATTTGGAAGTCAGGACGATATTCCTTGATTTTGTGGTAAATGATTTCCGGGTCAAAGCTCATGGACGCGATGTTGAAAGAGTTGCGGTGGATGAACTTGGACGGGTCGGCTTCCATGATTTCAATGGCGGCACGCAGGGCGTCGGGCATATACATCATGTCCATGAAAGTGCCGGCGGCGATGGGGCAGAGGAATTTCTCACCCTTGGCTGCCGCATAGTAGATGTCTACGGCATAGTCTGTAGTGCCTCCTCCCGGGGGAGTCACGTAAGAGATCAGACCGGGGAAGCGTACCGAGCGGGTGTCTACGCCGAAATGACGGAAATAGTAGTCGCTCAGCATCTCTCCTGTAACTTTAGTCACACCATACATGGTCCGTGGATTGCGGATGGTGTCTTGCGGTGTTTTGTCTTTCGGAGTTTCAGGACCGAATGAACCGATGGAGCTGGGAGTAAAGACGGCACATCTCTTTTCGCGTGCCACTTCCAGCGTGTTGAAGAGTCCGCCTACGCCAATCTTCCATGCCAGTTGCGGCTTGGCTTCAGCCACGGCAGACAACAGGGCGGCTAGGTTGTAAATAGTGTCAATCTGGTATTTCTCGACGGCATCGGCAATCTGTTGGGGATTGGTGATGTCTACAAGGGCAGAAGGTCCGCTCTCCTTCAGCTCGCCTTTGGGTTCAGCTCCCGGGATGTAACCGGCTACGATATTACCATTGGTATAGATGCTCCTGAGCTTCATGGTCAGCTCTGAGCCTATCTGACCGGTAGAACCGATAATCAATACGTTTTTCATATCACCTGTTGATGTTTTTAAGTTACTTTTGGAAACAAAGGTAAGGCAATATTTGTATATGGCGTGAAAAAAAGTGGAGGTTTTTTAGTGAAAGTTCGAAAAAAAAGTAGAACTTTGTCAGTATCAACATAAACAAGTAAAAGACTATGTACGGTAAAATGAAAGAATTCCTGACTCAGGAATTGGACAGCATCCGCGAAGCCGGATTGTATAAGAATGAACGTGTGATTACGACTCCCCAACGTGCCGACATAAAAGTCAATGCCGGAACTGATGTATTGAATTTCTGTGCAAACAACTATCTTGGCCTCTCAGACAACAAGCGCCTCATCGAGGCAGCCAAGCGTGCAATGGATACCCATGGATATGGTATGTCTTCGGTCCGTTTCATCTGTGGAACGCAAGATTTGCACAAGCAATTGGAGGCTGCTATTTCCGATTATTTCAAAACGGAAGATACCATTCTTTATGCTGCCTGCTTTGATGCGAACGGTGGATTGTTTGAACCGCTCTTTACCGAAGAGGATGCCATCATCTCTGATGCACTCAATCATGCTTCCATCATTGACGGTGTACGACTCTGCAAGGCCAAACGTTATCGCTATGCCAATGCGGACATGGCAGACCTGGAGCGCTGCCTTCAGGAGGCACAGGCCCAACGTCACCGCATCATTGCAACCGATGGTGTCTTCTCAATGGACGGCAATGTAGCCCCGATGGACAAGATTTGCGAGTTGGCTGAAAAGTATGATGCGTTGGTCATGGTGGACGAATCGCATTCCGCCGGTGTCGTAGGTCCGACGGGACACGGTGTGGCAGAACAGTTTGGTGTCTACGGCCGTGTGGATATCTTTACCGGAACTTTGGGCAAAGCCTTTGGTGGTGCCATGGGTGGATTCACGACCGGCCGGAAGGAAATCATCGACATGTTGCGCCAGCGTTCACGTCCTTATCTGTTCTCCAACTCGGTGGCTCCTGCCATCGTGGGCGCCAGCCTGGAGATGTTCAAGATGTTGAAGGAAAGCAATGCTCTGCATGACAAGCTGGTGGAGAACGTAACGTATTTCCGTGACAAGATGCTGGCTGCCGGATTTGATATCAAGCCGACTCAGTCTGCCATCTGCGCAGTGATGCTGTATGATGCCAAGTTGTCACAGGACTTTGCCGCACGCATGCAGGAAGAGGGCATTTATGTGACAGGCTTCTACTATCCTGTTGTTCCGAAGGGACAGGCACGTATCCGGGTACAGTTGTCTGCCGGTCATGAGCGTGCACATCTTGATAAGGCAGTTGCTGCTTTCATTAAGGTTGGCAAGGAATTGGGCGTTATCAAGTAATACGACACTATCTGAATAGAATGACGAGGGGCATGGCAAACACATTGCTGTGTCCCTCGATTTATTTCTGTCTAGTCGGACATAGTGATGCGCAAAGATATGTTCTTTGTCCTATGGAAGAAGGAATTAGCCGTGATTTTTGTTCATACTCCGGCAGACATCACCATTTGGATGACCTCTGCATAGTTCTTCTTTCCGGTCGACACCCGGTTCCCTTTGAGAAAGAGATCATACACTTTATCTTGGATTGCGCCGATGAAGGGACTGTAGCGCTCTTTCCAATAGTCGCTGCGTTGCCCCATCTCGCGGACAACCTCTTGCCGTATGGTGAGTGCCCAGAGACGATAATCTTCAGCAGGTAAGGTGGCACGGGCATTTATGATGACATAGGGTAGCAGTCCGATGTAGCCACTGTAGCGGATGGCAGGATTGTCTGTATGTATGCAGGTGCGGAAAGCCCAATAGTTGGCTTCGGCCTCACTGCTGATGCCTAACAGGTGAGACAGTTCATGGGCATAGGTGAAGGGGTATTGCGACGGGAGAAGGTCCTCGTTGAGCTGCATTTCGGAAAAGAAGGGCCCCATGAATCCCAGTACGCCGACACCGGAATAGAGCCTGTTGAAACAGAGTCGTTTGGGCATTTGCCATTCCTGTGGAGCCTGTAAGCCGTAGTGCGTGGGCAGTGACCGGTATTGGGCCTGGATGAGTTGTTGTGTGGATATCGGATTGAGGCTGTCTATGCGGATGTAGCTGGCGTTGAGGCTGTCGGTATACGTTTGCAGGAACGAGCGGAAGGCTTGTTCCTCGTAGTTGGCTGGTTCTACGTGGAGGCGTTCATAGAAGGAGGTACGGAAGTAGTTTGCCCCCCAGCCGATGTAGAACCATACGTAGAGCCAGGCAGACGTTTCCAGCAGCCGGATGAGGATGAAGCGCACCTTCCGTCTCCGTCGGCGTGCCAGCAAGACACCGATGATGCTGCCGATGAGTACCCCGACAACCAAAAGCTCTTCAAGTGAAAAAGGCACGATGGAAGCAATCCGGGATAATGTGAGTGAAACAACCGGATAAATATGGATGGCATACCATTCGCCTGTTGCCGCATGAAACCGGCAAGTGAAGATAAACGCAAGTAACAGGAAGAGGATGCTCCACCTGATGACGTCGGGTAAGCAGGGACGGGGCTTACGCATGAGGACGAGGGGTTAGGATGCTGCTTTGTGCCAGGTACTCAGGGATTGGGGCATAAATATAGAGTACACTGCCGCCCTTGATGGCGTCGATGATGGGACGCGACAGAGCCTGTGGAACAGCCGGGCAGCCGAAGCTGCGCCCTAAACGTCCGTTTGCACGGATTACCGACGGATTGGAATAGGCGGCGCCATGCATCACGATGGCACGTTGGCGAGCCCGGTCATTGATGCCTTTCTCCAGTCCGTCGAGGATTAAGGAGTATCCGTTACGTCCCTTGTAGGTCTCTCCGGTCAGGTAAAAGCCCAAGGAGCTCTTCAGAGACCCTTCTTCGTTGGAAAAGGAAGTCGCATAATTGCCTCCGCTGTTCTTGCCATGTGACACGACTGTGGCAAAAAGGACTTGTTCGGCTTTCATGTCGATGACAAACAGCCGCTGCTCTGTGGAAGGTTTTGAGAAGTCAATGAGGATAAGTATATCCTTTCTCCGTTGCTCAATCTTCTTGTATCCCTCCACGGCTTGCCGGAAAGCCCTCCGACTGACCACACTGTCCAGATGGAGCTTCTCATAAAGCATCTCACAGCTGTCTATGGATGCGTCCTCCGTGGGCTGGAGAGTAGGAGCGGGTTCTACGGAAGCACTGCCTGTCAGGACAAACAATGCCGGGATGAAGAGAGAGATGAGGATAAGGATTGTCTTGTGCATGTAGTTCTTGGGCTAAATTCGGCGCAAATATAAATCATTTTCTTTGATAAGAACTCATGCAATACGTTAAAAATGACCTGTGTAACCTCATTCGATGACAATGACAAGCGATTGCCCGACCGGGGCCCATCCGTAGATAAATCCGGCATGGGATGTGGCGCAGCGTACACACATGTGGGAGCGGGGAGTCGTCCCCAGGGAGTAGCTGTATTCAATCTCGCTCGTTCGGGGCACATTGACCGGTACTCCATGGATATAGGCACCGTTGGTGAAACGGCTGGCATAAGGAGCAAAGCCCCCTTTGTCCGGCGACCCGTCTTTGAGATAGACCATCCGGCGTTTTTGTTCCTGCAGCAGATACATGCCCAATGGAGTGGGTTGGGCATAGGGCGGCAATCTTCTGCCGGTTGTACAAGGATTCATGCTGCGCACTTCCCATTGTCCTTCCGCCATGCGTTCCAGGGTGGCTATGTTCTGGTCGCCCCGGTCCACGATGATGACATGATGAAACCGTGTACTGTCGGGCAGTGGCTTCAGATAACGTTCGGGAACAAGCCATTCGCCTTCGATTTCCACGGGACGGATGCGGATGAAGCTTCCCTCTTTCCCACTGTGGTAAGCCAACGTGCCATCTTTCCCGTAGCGTTCAGGCGTCACTGTGTCTCCAGGCAGATAGAGCGGTACCGACTGGTAGCGTTCTACACCGAGTGTATCGGCAACCCTGCCGTATGAATTGCGCCGGTAGTTGCGTACAACCGGAGCTTCCCGGTTACGATTCTTGTAATTCTGCATGACGAGCCACTTTTCAGTTGTATCCCGCTGCATGTTTTCCACGATAGCCAGCTTCTCGCGGATTGTTTCCCATTTAAAGCTCCTTGTCGTGTCTTTGTATGGGTAGGTATCCTCTAGGGTATACTTGTCGTAGAGCAGTCCTTTTTTAACTTCGATATCTCCAGCCGTCAGTAACGGTTTAGGAGCCGAAGGGGGTGCGATTGTGTCTACACGAAGGGTATCCGGCACTACGGGAGTCGTGTCGGAAGGAGTGTGTTTGCATCCGGCAAATGCCACATGCAGACAGGCAAGGAGGAAAACAGGGAACAACTTCATAAGGAGAGCAGTTTAGAAATGAATGAAATGGTGATTCCTATAATGCACAGCTGTCTGTACCGCCAAAGTCCTTACTCTCCGTGCCTCCGTATTCCGGATGCCTTTTAAGCCATACGGCAGCATACGAACAGGTAGCTACAGGCTTGAGCCCCTGGCTGCGTGCATAGTCGTAAGCGGTACGTACGAGAGCGGAGGCAATGCCCCGTCCTTCGATTTCCATCGGGACGATGGTGTGCCGTATGTCCAAGGCGTCTGCCTCTATGGTATAAGTGACATAAGCCGTGATTCCGTCCACGACTGTCTGGAAGCGTTTCCGTTCGGGATAATGTTCAATGTTCATTTGAATGTGTTTTAGAAGATTATCCAAATGTATGTATAAACTTTCAGATAGCCTAATATCTCTCCCGGAAATTTCAACTAATTGAGCAAACGCATGTTTCTCTTCCTCCCCGTCATTGCTTATCTTTGCAAGCCCAAACGGTTTCTTCCAATGTAGCGTATATATAATATAAGGTATAGAATCATGCAGTCCCATATACATCATTTTGAGTCAGACGTACAGGCAATCCCTCTTCCGGCACGTTTTACGTATCCCTTCCATTACGTTCCCCATCCGCTATGTGTGCAGGCAGCGAAACAAGTGCAAGCCTACCTTTCCACCCGGGGTGACTGGGCTGAAGAGTTATCGGAAGGGAAAATGTTTGGAGTCCTTGTCGTGAAGGATACGGATGGACAGCTTGGCTTTTTGGCTGCCTTCTCCGGGATTCTTGCCGGAAAGAACATGCACACGTACTTTGTTCCTCCGGTCTATGATTTATTGCGTCCGGATGGATTTTTCCGGGAAGAGGAGAGTCGTATCTCTGCCATCAACCATCGTGTGGAAGCGTTACGGACGAGTGAAGCCTACCGGACAGCACAATGGGCTTTGGATGAGGCTGAACAGCAGTCAAAGTGTGAATTGGAAAAAGAGCGGACCCGGCTGGCAGAGGCAAAGGCCGCCCGCAACCTCCGGCGTAGACAGGGGAGCCTGAGCGAAGAAGAACAGGGCAGGCTGGTACGCGAAAGCCAGCATCAGAAGGCGGAATATAAACGACTTGAACGCCGTTGGATGGAGAAGATAGCCGCCTGCCGACAGGCATTGCAGCAGTATGATGCCCGTTTGGAGGCATGGAAACAGGAGAGGCACCAGCGGTCGGCGGCATTGCAACAGGCTCTGTTCAGTCAGTTCCGTATGTTGAACGCCAGGGGAGAAGTGAAAGATTTATATACCATTTTCCAGGAAGCCGGACGCTCGGTCCCTCCGGCAGGAGCCGGAGAGTGTGCCGCGCCGAAGCTGTTGCAGTATGCCTACCTCCATCAGCTTCATCCGGTCTGTATGGCTGAGTTCTGGTGGGGAGGTTCTCCAAAGAATGAATTACGACGCCACGGTTATTACTATCCTGCTTGCCGTACCAAGTGTGAGCCCATCCTGAAGCACATGCTGGAGGGGTTGGAGGTCGACCCGAATCCTTTGGCTCTTCCGCAATACAGGGAGAGCGTCCGTGTCGTATGGGAAGATGATTATTTGCTGGTCGTCGATAAGCCGGCAGGCATGCTGTCCGTCCCCGGGAAGGGTGGGCAACTCTCTGTCTGGGAATGGATGCGCCGTTATTGTCCGCAAGCGACAGGACCGCTGGTCGTGCATCGGCTTGACATGGCGACATCCGGACTGCTTCTGTTGGCGAAGACCAAGGAAGTACATGCAGCCTTGCAGGCTCAGTTTGAGACACGTGCCGTGAAGAAACGTTATGTGGCGTTGCTGGACGGAGAGGTGTCGCCGCAGTCGGGTTTCGTCCGGTTGCCTTTATGTCCCGACCCGGATAATCGTCCGCGTCAGCTGGTAAGTGAGGAATATGGCAAGCCTGCCGTGACCCGCTATGAGGTGATGGGGCAAGATGCGGCAGGACATACCCGGATTGCTCTTTACCCCTTGACCGGGCGGACGCACCAGCTCCGGGTACATGCTGCCCATCCCCTGGGATTGGATGCTCCCATCGTGGGGGATGCGCTCTACGGACATGCAGCCGACAGGCTCTATTTGCATGCCGAGAAACTGGAATTCCGTCATCCGGTTACGGGACATTGGATAAAAGTGGAGCAGGCTGCAATGTTTTAACGACCTTAAACAGTGTTGTATCGAAAGAATCTGCTATATTCGTCGACGTATAAAGACGAATGACCTATGAAGAAACTGATTATGGCTGCTGTGGCAATGGGCTGCATGACATTGGCCGAAGCACAGGATTTGAAGGAAATACAGCTTCCCGAACCGGACAAGACCAGGGGAACTGCAGTGATGAAAGCTCTCTCCGACCGTGTGTCGGTGCGTGAATGTTCGCCGGAGGAACTCAGCCTTCGTGACTTGTCGGATGTGATATGGGCAGCCAATGGCATCAACCGTCCGGAGGAAGGACGGCGTACGGCTCCTTCGGCACTGAACAAGCAGGACATCGATGTGTATGTGTTCACCGATGAAGGCGTGTTCCTGTACCTCCCGCAGCGTCATGCTTTGCAGCCGGTGGTCGAGGGCGACCATCGGGAAGTGCTCGCCGGGCCTCCCTCTCCGGCACGGACACAGGACTTCGTAAAGGCATTCCCGGTGATTCTGCTCTTCGTGTCGGACCTGTCCCGTTTTGAAATGACCGGAGAGAGTGTGAAGCTGATGGCCGCCATGGACGCCGGCATTGTGTCGGAGAACGTGAATCTCTTCTGCTCCTCCGTGGGGCTGTGCACGGTGCCGAGGGCTTCGATGGACGAACCGGCTGTACGTCGGCTGCTGAACCTGGCTGACCATCAGATACCACTGCTGAACAATCCCGTGGGCTATCCCAAGCAATGACAATTTTAACCTAATCTCGAATATCCATTTATGAACCGAATCACTTCTTTGTTTCAAGTAGAGCATCCCATCATCCAGGGTGGTATGGTGTGGTGCAGCGGCTGGCGTCTGGCGTCTGCTGTGAGCAATGCGGGTGGACTGGGGTTGCTGGGCGCAGGCTCGATGCATCCCGACACGTTGCGTGAGCATATACAGAAATGCCGGAAAGCTACCGACCGTCCCTTTGGGGTGAATGTGCCTCTGATGTATCCTCAGATTGATGAAATCATGAACCTGCTGGTCGAGGAGGAGGTGAAGATAGTCTTTACCTCCGCCGGTAATCCCAAGTTGTGGACTCCCTTCCTGAAAGAACATGGCATGACGGTGGTGCATGTGGTGTCGTCGTCGAAGTTTGCCCGCAAGTGCGAAGAGGCGGGAGTGGATGCCGTGGTAGCTGAAGGCTTTGAAGCCGGAGGACACAACGGACGCGAGGAGACGACAACCCTCTGTCTCATCCCGGCAGTCAGACGTGCCACTTCCCTGCCTTTGATTGCCGCAGGCGGCATCGGGACAGGGCGGGGAATGCTGGCAGCCATGGCTCTGGGGGCGGAAGGTGTGCAGATAGGCACGCGGTTTGCCCTGACGGAGGAAAGTTCCGCCCATCCGGGCTTCAAGGCACACGGACTCTTCCTGGAAGAAGGAGATACGAAGTTGCTGCTGAAGAAGCTGTCGCCGACCCGTCTGGTGAAAGGCGGTTTCCGGCAGGCTGTGGAGGAGGCGGAGGCCCGTGGAGCTTCTGCCGACGAGCTGCGTGAACTGTTGGGACGCGGACGTGCGAAGCTGGGAATCTTCGAAGGTGACCTGGAGAATGGCGAACTGGAGCTGGGGCAGGTGGCCTCCCTCTTCCGTCAGTCACAGACCGTGGCTGAAGTCATGAAGGAAATCACGACCGAATACGATGAGGCGCTGCGTGCGATGGAACACTATTGATATGATTAACCCAAATAATGACACTATGATTAGATTGAATGTTTTTATCCAAGTGAAAGAGGCACAACGTGCCGAAGTGATTAATGTGGCAAAGGAGCTGGTTGCAGCTTCCCTGAAAGACAAAGGTTGTGTGGCATACGACCTGTTTGAAAGTTCCACACGTCCCGATGTCTTGCTGATTTGCGAAACATGGACCGATGAAACCGCTCTGGCGGCACATTCGGCGAGTGGGCATTTCAAGACATTGGTTCCGAAGATCGAACAGCTCTGTCAGATGAAGATGGAGAAATTCACGTTCTGACATTCGGAAGAAGACTGACATAAGAGGTGTGCCGGGAATAGCTTACAGGCTGGTCCGGCGCACCTTTGCTTTATAGGATACAAGCACTTTTTAACAATCACTTCGAGGCAACCTCTTTGACCTTTTGTGTATCTTTGCACGATTTTTTAGGACAAAGACTCTATGGCATCCACAAAAGAAATGACGTCAGGGGCTCCATTGCCTCTGATTTTGAACTTCACCCTTCCGCTTTTGTTAGGCAATCTGTTGCAGCAGACCTATTCATTGGTTGATGCTGCCATCGTGGGTAAGTTCTTAGGTATAAATGCCCTCGCTTCCGTCGGGGCAAGCAGCTCGGTCATCTTCCTGATTCTCGGGTTCTGCAACGGCTGTTGTGGAGGCTTCGGCATTCCGATTGCCCAGAAGTTCGGGGCGCATGACTATTCGACGATGCGCAAGTATGTGTGGGCGAGCTTGAAGCTGACGACGGTCATGTCGGTCCTGATCGCCATTGTGACGAGTCTGCTTTGTGCCTTTATCCTGCGTACGATGCGTACTCCTGAAAACATCTTCTACGATGCGTATCTGTACCTGCTCATTACCTTTATCGGTGTGCCTTGTACGTTCTTCTACAACCTGTTTTCCTGCATCATCCGTGCGTTGGGAGACAGTAAGACACCGTTCTGGTTCCTGTTGTTTTCCACCATCCTCAATATTCTGCTCGACCTTTTCTGCATCCTGGTGTTGGGATGGGGAGTGGCGGGTGCTTCGATAGCCACGGTCGTCTCCCAGGGCTTGTCGGCTTTCCTGTGTTATCACTACATGATGCGGAAGTTCGAGATTCTGCAAGCCACACCCTCCGAACGTCGGTTTGACCGTCGGTTGGCATTGAACATGCTGGGTATCGGGGTTCCTATGGGATTACAGTTCTCCATCACCGCCATTGGCAGCATCATGTTGCAAAGTGCCAACAATGCATTGGGAACAGCCTGCGTGGCAGCCTTCACTTCCGCCATGCGTATCAAGATGTTCTTCCTCTGTCCGCTGGAGAGCCTGGGTATGGCGATGGCAACCTATTGCGGACAGAACTACGGAGCAGGCAAGCCTGAACGCATCTGGTCCGGCATCAAATCGAGCTTTTTGCTGATGGGAGTCTACGTTGTGGTAAACTTCGTTATCCTGTGGTTCGGTGCCAAGTACATGGCATTGATGTTTGTGTCAGCCTCAGAAGTCGAGATAATCAAGGACACCGAGTTGTTCCTGCATGTCGCTGCGACCTTCTTCCCCACGTTGGGACTGCTGTGCATCCTGCGATACAGCATTCAGGGAGTGGGGTATACCACACTGGCAATGCTGTCGGGAGTGTCGGAGATGATTGCCCGTATTCTGGTGAGTGTGCTTGCCGTGCCTGCCTTCGGTTACATTGCCGTCTGCTTTGGTGACCCGACGGCATGGATGGCTGCCGACCTGTTTCTTGTCCCGACTTTTATAGTGATTTATCGCCGTTTGAAGAGTCGGGGTGTCGTGATGAATAACTAAACCTGTGCACGCTCAGTCGGCAGGCTGAGCCGATGCGAAACTTTAAACAATTGATTTTATGCGTAAATTGGTATGCCCGCAGTGTAAGGTTGCGGCAGTGTATGTGAAGAATGAGAAAGGCGACCGCCTTCCTGTGTATGTGACCGATAACGGACAGATTGTCCCGAAGGACCCGGATGCCTCCCTGGACGGATTCAACCTGGAGGAAGTCTTTTGCCTGGGATGTTCCTGGCATGGGAATCCACGGCGGATGGTCCGATACTGACACTTGTCAGACAGATGCTAAATATCAGTCATTAAAATAAGAAGACCGTTATGAGTAAAGTAATTATCAACTCTTATGAGGACTTTGCAAAGCTGCTCGGACAGGAGATTGGTAAGTCCGATTACCTGCAAGTCACTCAGGAACGCATCAACCAGTTTGCTGATGCGACGCTCGACCACCAGTGGATTCACGTCGACCCGGAACGTGCCAAGGTGGAGAGCCCCTTCAAATCAACCATTGCGCACGGTTATCTGACCCTGTCGCTGTTGCCTTATTTCTGGAATCAGATTATTGAGGTGAACAACCTGAAGATGATGATCAACTATGGTATTGACAAGATGAAGTTCGGGCAGGCTGTCCTGACCGGAGACCGCCTCCGTCTGGTCGCCACCCTGCACTCGCTGGCCAACCTGCGCGGAGTGGCAAAAGCGGAAATCAAATTCGCCATTGAGATCGAAGGTGCCTCCAAGAAGGCCCTGGAGGGCATTGCCACCTTCCTCTACTATTTCAATTAAGTGCATCTGTCATGCTCATATTTTCCACCCTGACGGGGAAAATATGGGCATGAATGCGTTTTTAGGGTGATTTTAGGGTGTATTAGGGTGCTTTTTATGCCCTTTTCGGAGGGTTTGAGAAGCCTTTGTCGGGTGTTTTAACAGCTTTCGAATACCTTTGCAAGTGCAAGGACGAAAGAAACAATCATCCTGATTTCACCCCTCTGGGAGGCTTTAAAGAGAAACAACCATTCACACCTATGGAAAAACAGACATATTATTAAAGGGACTAATTACACACTATGTTTTTGTAGGAGATAAACATTAAAGAGACTAAAGAGAGGGTATGTCAAAGGCGGGCTTGAGGCTCCGATTGACATGCCCTCTTTCTGTAGGTGCTCCGCTTTGGGGAAACGAGGGGTTAATCCCGTCCAGGTGCTTCCGAGATGTCGCATAAGTGGCGGATAGACGGAGCAAAGTATAATACTTAGGCACCCTAAGTATTATACTTAGCCTACCTAAGTATAATACTTTGGTCTGTATAAGCCCGGTTTGTATCTCATCGATGCCGTACTCATGTCGGCTTTATCCCGGGACCTTCAGTTCCTGTTCCTGCATTTCTACCGGACGGATGGCATGATATTTACGAAGTACTGCTATCTTTGCAGCGATTCAAAGAAACGCTTTCTTTATGGAACAGTATTCACGCATTGCAGAAGAGAAGCAGATTGTCGAACGGATGATTCGTCTTTACTGCCGGGGGAAGGAAGCCCATGCCGAACTGTGTCCGTCGTGTCAGGAACTCCTGGCCTATGCACACAGCCGTTTGTCGCACTGCCCGTTTGGAGAAGCGAAGGGCAGTTGCCGTCAGTGCCGCATCCATTGCTACAAGCCGGACCAGCGGGAAAGGATGCGCGCCGTGATGCGTTATGCCGGACCGCGTATGTTGTGGCATCATCCCGTGACGGCGCTGCTCCACCTGTGGCGGGAGCTTCGTTAGCTGAATTCTGACGTTTTGTTATTAAAATAACGCTTCAATCCCTTGTTTGAACCCGTTTAATGATTACATTTGTCATGGCAATCGGTCGTATTGCCATAATATCATTTAAAACACATGAGTTATGAACAAAGAGATTGAGATGAATGCCAACCCGCTGGTTGCATTCTTGCAGAAACCTGCCGCCGAATTCACAAAGGCAGACATTCTGACCTATATTGAAGAAAAGGGCATCCGTATGGTGAACTTCATGTATCCTGCCGAGGACGGGCGCATGAAGACGCTGAACTTCATGATTAATAACCGGGCTTACCTGGAGGCTATCCTGACGAGTGGCGAACGGGTGGACGGTTCCAGCCTCTTCCCCTCATTTATCGAAGCCGGCAACAGTGACTTGTATGTCATTCCCCGTTTCCGCACGGCATTCATGGACCCGTTTGCCGAGATTCCGACCCTTTGCATGCTTTGTTCTTATTTCAATAAGGAAGGAGAGCCGTTGGACTGTTCTCCTGAACAGACGCTGCACCGTGCCGCACAGGCTTTTACTGCATCCACCGGGATGACATTCGAGGCAATGGGTGAACTGGAATATTACGTCATTGCCGAGGACGACGGCATGTTCCCGGCTACCGACCAGCGTGGTTACCATGAGTCGGCTCCATACGCCAAGTTCAACGAGTTCCGCAAACAGTGCATGACCTACATTGCCCAGACGGGAGGACAAATCAAGTATGGGCACTCCGAAGTGGGCAACTTCACACTGGACGGCAAGGTCTATGAGCAGAATGAAATCGAGTTCCTGCCGAACCCGGTGGAGTCGGCAGCTGACCAGCTGATGCTTGCCAAGTGGGTCATCCGCAACCTGGCGTGGCGTCATGAACTGAATGTGACTTTTGCCCCGAAGATTACAGTCGGGAAAGCCGGTTCGGGCTTGCATATCCACATGCGTATGATGAAGGAGGGGCGCAACTGCATGCTCCACAACGGAGAACTGTCAGAGGAAGCCCGTCGTGCCATTGCCGGCATGATGGTGCTGGCACCGTCGATTACCGCCTTCGGTAACAAGAATCCGACATCCTACTTCCGTCTGGTGCCCCACCAGGAAGCGCCGACGAACGTCTGCTGGGGAGACCGCAACCGCTCCGTGCTCGTCCGTGTACCCTTGGGATGGACGGCTGACAAGGACATGAGTGCCTTGGCCAATCCCTTGGAGACTCCCGCACACTATGACACGACTCAGAAGCAGACTGTCGAGATGCGTTCTCCTGACAGTTCGGCGGATGTGTACCAGCTGATGGCAGGTCTGTGCGTCGCTTGCCGCCATGGTCTGGAGATGCCGAAGGAGGAGGCGCTGCGGATTGCGGCTGACAAGTATGTGAATGTGGACATCCACAAGGCTGAAAATGCAGCCAAGCTTGCTGCCCTGGAGCAGTTGCCCGTATGTTGTGTCGACTCGGCTGCCTGCCTGGAACGCCAGCGGGAAGTCTATGAGGAGGCAGGCGTGTTCAGCCCGCGCATGATTGACGGCATCATCCGTACCCTCCGTACCTTTGATGACACACGGTTGCATGAGACCGTCAGCAAGGACAGCAATCAGATGCTGGCCCTGGTACGTCGTTTCTTCCACTGCGGATAAGTGATACTTCTTTCATTTCATGCCGGTCTGTCCGTAGAAGCTGCGGGCAGACCGGCATGCGTGTGTTTGTACTACAGCAGTTTGCTGATGATGCGTCGGTTGGCACGGTCGAGTGCTTTGCTGTTGATGTCCCGGATGTAGATGAGCGTGGTTTGCGGAGTGGCATGCCCCAATGCTTGTGTGATGACGGGGAGTGACACTTTGCTTTCATAGGCGAGGCTTGCCCATGAGTGGCGGCTGGTGTAGGAGGTCAGGTTCTCGTGGATGTCGCACCGCCGGGCAAGCTGTTTCAGCAGACGGTTGTAATACCCGATGGCAGTGCGGTATTGACGGTAGGCTTCCGTCGGTTCGGAAGAATGTATGATGGGGAAAAGGTAATCCCCTGCAGGCTGCCGGTAGCGTTCGATGATGCTCTGGAGTGGAGCCTCCAGCCTGATGTGAATCCGCCGCCCTGTCTTGTGACGGTAGTAAGTGAGGTAACCGTTCCGGATTTGGCTCTTTTTGAGGAAAGCCATATCCACAAAAGGCATCCCGTATGCCAGCAGGCTGAACAGAAACAAGTCCCGGGCAAGAGAGTGGGGTGTTCCGGCTGCGAGTGGAAGGGTCTGGAGACGCCTGAGGCTGGTCAGGCTGATGCTGCGTTTGGCGGTCCGCTCCACGCCCGTGTAGACCTGGTCGAACGGATGTTGCCTTTCGGTCAGCCCTTGTTCCGCCGCCTTGTTGTAGAGTGAACGCAGGGAACGCATGTAGCATGATATTGTGTTCAGGCAGATTCCCTTCTGTTTCAGCCACTGTTCATAGGAGCCAATCAGCCGGGGTGTGATGTGTTCGAATCCCAAATCCCGGTTGTGGCAGAAGGTGTGGAGGGAGTTGAGGGCTGTCCGGTAGTTCCTGGCGGTTCCCAGTTGTCCCGCCGTCAGCGTACGCTTGATTTCCTGTGTGGCAAAGTGATAGAATGAGTCGTTGTGATTCTCATCGGCTGCCACGTGTCCCGTAACGCCCTTCTTCGGGTCTGTTGCCGGGACCTGCTGGACATGGATGTGCACGTGCACTTTCATCTTGAATCTTTTCATAATGAATAAATGTTTTTTGTAGATGTGATAGTCATTATGAAAAGAACATTCTCTCTTGTCGGAAGAGTACAGACAGTACGGGTGACGGAGATGTGCGGAAACAATCTGCGTCACCCGTGCTTATTGAGTTCTCAGCGTATGTGCGGACGAGAATCAGTCCTCAAAGTAATGCAGGATGCCGGACATGATGTGGGCACGGCTTCCTTCATCCGGGATGCTTTCGAAAGGAAATCCCAGGATGAACGTGTGGTAGTCTGTCCCACGATAGGCAATGCCTGCCCCCTGATTGCTCCCGGGATAGATAAAGCTTTGGATGGCAGGAGAGAAGGGAGCGATGCAGGCAGGAGAGGGGACTGCATAGGTCTGTTCGTTGGCTGTGCGGGGCAGCCGGAAGCGGATGCCCGTACCGAAGACTTCGGTCTCCTGGGAATGAAGCAGGTTATCCACCGGAATGTATTTCAGCAGATTGGTAAACGCCCGGTCTGTCTCCTTGTCCAGATGGGACCCACTGACGAACAGACGTCCTCCGTTCTGGCAGTAGTGGCTGAGGGCACGTTTCAGGGCAGGTGAGAACGGAGACAGCTCCACGCCAAGAATCAAGTCTACCATGTGATAATCCGTCAACCGAACCCGTCCGTCTTCGACAGCCTCATCGCTGCATGACACGAACGAATAGCGCCCGGCAGCCTGGATGGCTTTACCATGAATAAAAGGATAGTCAAAGGTGTTTCCGGCAATCAGTTTACCTTCCAGGTTGCTGTCGCTGTAACCCAGTCCGTCAGCCGTCTCCTTGCCGATGCCGTCCTTGTCAAAGCAGAGTTGGTTGCCACAGAAGGCAGGGCTGTAGAGATAAGGCACTCCCGGGTCAGTGCGGAGGTCAAAGCCTTGCAGGTTGGTCGTTTCGACCGTGGCTGGTCCGCTCAGCCGGTCGAAGCCATTCACGATGAGGACTGTCCCCCGGCTGCGTTGTGCCTGATAGGCGGATAGGATTTCGGACGGGAAGCTTTCTCCGCCACGGTTCACAGCCGTCACTTTGAAACTGTATACCAGTCCCGGTTCCAGCTTCTTGGTGAATGAGGTCCCGCGTACGATTTCTCCGTTATCAAATCCTCCATAGCCGATGCGTGTGTAGACCACGTATTCCCGAGGGGATGCACTCGGTTCAAGAGGGTCATTCACCGGGGACCAGGTCAGTTGCACCGTGTTTTTCTTCCCGGTGAAGCGGATGGCAAAATGGTCTACCGGCAGTGGTTGCACTTCATAATCCCGGTCGTGCATGACGGCTTCGTATTTCAATATGGATTTATAGACCGAGCGTGCCACCGTAAATTTGAAACGCGGGTCGTGCCCCAGCTTCATGTCTGCAAAGTTCTGGTGGGAAAGCATCTCCAGAATCATCGAAGGTACGGAGGGGAGTCGCGTTTCGCTGTAGTTGCGGTTCCACATCGAGCGCCTAGCCCAATCCATATTGAATGTGCTGCTGATGTCACGTTTCAAGCCGGACAAGACCATATCTGCCAAATCACGTGAAGCATGGCGGGACAATCCCGCTGCCAGTCTGCCCTCATTGAAGTCCGTGGTGTAGATGCCCAGTGAGCCGATGAGCTCATTTTCTTCAGAGAATCCGGCATCGCTGTGTAAGGCGAGACTGAGTTCAAAAGGCACTTTCAGTCCCTGCTGTCCGGGATTGTAGACAGAACCCCCTGAGAGATAGTTGAGCATGTTGGAGCGCGTGTTGATGTCATCCGGATAATCATTGCTGCCTTTTCTTCCGCCGTAGACCTGATAGGGCATACCGCTCCATTGCGCCTGATAGCGTGCTCCCTCCAGGTAACGGGGCAGGCCGCTCACACGGGCAGCAGAAGAGCTGTTCCCCCGGGCGATATTGCCCATGCCTCCGCCGAAACGTACGGCATCAGCGCAGACGCCTCCCTGTTCACGGCTCTCGTTACTCAGTACGACCATGCCGTAGTCGTTGTTTCCTTTGTCAAACTCGAAGGTGCCCAGGTAGACCCAGGTGCCGCCTCCCATTTGTTGGTTGACGGTAAATTCGGTGACTCCACCTTTATGGAATACCAGGTATTTGGCATCAGTGACGCTTTCCGGTTGTGTGCGGTAAGACACATAGACTGCATAGCGTCCTGTTTCCGGTATGTTCGGAATCCATTCGGCAAAGGTCTCTGCCTTTTTTCGTTGTGTGGTGGGTGCGATACGGACGCTGCCGTCATTGAACGGATTTTCCCCGTCCAGATAAACCTGTTTCAGTTGGGCAAATCCCGTTCCCATGCCTTTCTTCCACCGGCTTCGACGGTTGGTATCTTCATAGTAGATGGAGCCTGGCGAGTCGGTGTCATTATCGACAATCACTTCCCGTTTCTGCCAGTCACGTTCACGTGGTGTGAATACGACAGCCCCCGCGTTTTCCAGCATCGGTATCAGATAAGGGACGACGAACGACTGGGTGAACAGGTCTTCCGTGGTACAGAACAGGCGGGGGCGTTGCCAGCTCCATTCGTTCTTGTCGTTCTTGAAATACTTCCCGTGACTTTGCCATAAAGCGATGTGGCAGTTTGTCAGTCCCCGTCCGATGTCAAACGGACGCGATGCATTGTGCACCCATGGGGCACCCTCGTAGCGGATGTCTTCCCACAGACGGCTCTTGTCCCGGTCACTCCGACGGCGTAACGCATTAGGAACAAGTTCCTCGATGGGACGTCCGTCGGCATAAATCTTGATATCATAGTAGTTGACAGGTCCGGGCAGCGACTGCTTGACGGAACGATAGATGCCCTTGACGTTCTCTTCGGTAAAGGGTTGATAGCCGAAGTTGGCATTGGAGTAGATGGATAGGGTTCGTTTCTGATTGTCCAGCCGGAAAGACTTCAGGCTGCTCTTCCCAATATGAGCTTGCGAAGTGGAGTAGTTTGAGAAAAAGTCCTTGAGCCGTTCTTCGACGGTTCGTTCCAATCCTTGGGCATGAACGCCCGTGCCGAAGCTACAAGCTGCGAGCATAAGGAGGATGCCGATGTGTTTCATTGCGAGTGATTAAATATCTCCAATAGTAAAGTTCTCAGGATGTTTGCCTTGGAATCTCTTGAAATAGATTTTGATGGTGCGCATGTCCTCCTCGATATTGCCGGAGGGGAACACTTCCTTTTCGATGGTGATACATTTAGTCCGGTAATCAATACCTGCGAGCAGGATGGGGATTTGTGCCTTGAATGCGATGTAGTAGAATCCTTTCTTCCAGTCTCCGTTGGCTGAGCGGGTACCTTCGGGTGTGATAGCCAGATGGAATGTCTTGCGTGAAGTGGCTTCTTCTGCCATTTGGTCTACCAGGGAGTTCTTCTTGCTCCGGTTGACGGGAATCCCTCCGATAAAGCGAAAGAATGACCCTAGCGGTTCGAAAAACCATTCTTTTTTCATCATGAAGAATGTCTTTCGTCCGATGGCTCCGTAGAAAAGTTTGCCAATGAGCAGGTCCCAATTGGATGTATGCGGAGCGGCGCAAATGATGTACTTATCATAATCGGGGATGGAAACCTTATGCTTCCATCCCAAGAGTTTATGATAAATAAAGCTGTAGATGGCTTTCTTCATCAGTTACCATGCCATTAGTGTAAGGTGCCGATTTCTTCAATGAGGGCATGCAGTTGCTTGTTGAAGTCTTCGCGCAGTTTCTTGTAATAGCCTTTGACATTTCCGGGTTCCGGGTGGTTGGCACGACGCAGGAATTCATCTTGCATGTACAATACTTTTGTCATAATGTCGTTGGTCTTCTCCACGTTAACCTCGGGAATAAAGCTTTTCAATACGACGCACTCCGTAAATAATTCTCCGGCGATATAGTTAATTGTTTTCTTTAAAGTCCGTTTATTTGCCATAATTGTAAGTGTTTAGAGTTAATACTTGAAATCTTTTTCGGTAAAGATATGGATTTTATTTTTATTATTCAGAAAAATCAACGAAATTTGCTCACAAATAAGGAAAGTTAATAGATTGACCTTTTAAAATGTAAAAACATGAATAATACACAGAGTGCACTTCAACTGGCGAGAAAATCGTATCAGCCCAAACTGCCAAAAGCTTTGCGAGGAGCCATTGAAGTGGTCGAACTTGGCAAAACAGAACCGGCAACACACAAAGAAGAGTTGAAGAAATTGTTTCCCAACACCTATGGAATGCCAATTCTTCGGTTTGTAGAGAGTACGAAGCAAAAAGAGTATCCTGCTATCAATGTAGGTATTATACTTTCCGGAGGTCCTGCACCGGGTGGGCACAACGTCATTTCAGGTTTGTATGATGGATTGAAAACGAACAACAAAGATAGTCGTCTTTTCGGTTTCATCCTGGGTCCTGGCGGATTGATTAATCATGAATACAAAGAGCTGACTGCTGACATCATCGATGAGTATCGGAATACAGGTGGTTTTGACTTGATAGGTACCGGACGCACCAAGCTGGAGAAAGAAGAACAGTTTGAAAAAGGCTTGGAAATCATGAAGAAGCTCGATATCAAGGCGCTCGTTATTGTAGGAGGAGACGATTCAAATACGAATGCTGCTATTCTGGCAGAATATTATCAGGCCAAACAGGCTGGCATTCAGGTAATCGGTTGCCCGAAAACCATTGATGGTGACTTGAAGAATGATATTGTGGAGGCATCCTTTGGCTTTGATACAACCTGTAAAATTTATTCAGAGATTATCGGAAACATTGAGCGTGATTGTAATTCCACCCGTAAATATTGGCACTTTATTAAATTAATGGGACGTTCGGCATCGCACATTGCATTGGAATGCGCTTTACAGACCCAGCCGAACATCTGCATTATCTCCGAAGAGGTCGCTGCCAAGAATCAGACCTTGGATGATATCGTAACCTATATAGCCAAGGCTGTCGCAGAACGTGCGGAACGTGGATTGAACTTTGGTACGGTGCTCATTCCGGAAGGTCTGATTGAATTCATTCCGGCCATGAAGAGTCTGATTGCGGAATTGAACGACTTGTTGGCAGATACGACGGAAGGACAGACCGCCAAGCAGTCGGAACAGCGTAATTGGGTGATTTCCCGCCTGTCGACTAAAAATGCGGCAATTTTTGCCAGTCTGCCTGAGAGCGTGGCAGCTCAGCTGACGCTTGACCGTGATCCCCATGGTAATGTCTGCGTTTCGCGTATTGAAACGGAAGTATTGCTTTCCTCCATGGTCGGAATGAAGTTGGCTCAGTGGAAGGCAGAAGGGAAGTATGTCGGGAAGTTCGCAACCCAGCATCACTTCTTAGGCTATGAAGGTCGTTGCGGTTTCCCATCCAATTACGATGCTGATTATTGTTACGCACTTGGATGCACGGCTGCCCAGTTGATTTTTGCGGGTAAGACCGGTTACATGGCGTCGGTACGCAATACGGTTGCACCTGCCGATGAATGGGTTGCCGGAGGAGCTCCTCTAAGCATGATGCTGAATGTGGAGCATCGCCGTGGAAAAGAGCATCCGGTTATCAAGAAGGCTTTGGTAGACTTGGAGGGACGTCCTTTCAAGGAGTTTGCTTCCCACCGTGAGGAGTGGGCACGTGAGACGGAATATGTCTTCCCGGGTCCGATACAATATTTTGGTCCTTCTGAACTGTGTGATAAGCCGACAAAAACATTGCAGTTAGAAAAAGCTGATTAACTTTGCAGCAGCAAATAGGAAAGAGCGCAGGTTCCCGCTGATGAATGAAATGCGGAAATCTGCGTTTTCTTGTAGAATATAGTAAGTTATGGTGTCAAGAACTCCGATGGATGCAGTCAATAGGCCGGTGCGTAAGACGCGTAGTGTGAAGCGTAATTCGGCATCTTCTTCTTCACGGCGGAAGGTGCGGTCGGTCACTGCAGGGAAGAAGAAGAACAGAAAGAGGAAGAATAGTCGGAAAGGCTGGCGGTTATGGGCAGAAACACCACGTTGGCTCATTTGGACTGGTACCGGTATAGTTGTTGTCATCTACTGCTGTATTCTATATACCTATTATTTGAAGCCTTATTTCTACCGATGGGATTTTGGGGACATGTATGCGGGTCATCCGGTCGTACATGGAATAGACATCTCTCATCATCAGGGTAGCATTGATTGGGGGGAGCTGGCAAAGGCGGAGCATACCGGTTCGGGAATTCATTTTGTATTTATGAAGGCTACTGAAGGATCCGACTGGATTGATTCGACGTTTCAGCATAATTTTGTCAGGGCGCGTGAACACGGGTTTATTCGTGGAGCATACCATTTTTTCAGCAATACTTCATCTGCCATTAAACAGGCTGACTTCTTTTGCCAGCAGGTGGAACTGACTGTGAATGACTTACCGCCGGTCCTTGATGTAGAGACACGTGGAAATTATAGTGAGGACTCGTTGCGCCTGGAAGTGAAGAACTGGTTGAAGCGAGTGGAACAGCATTACGGGGTAAAGCCGATAATTTATACATCCCGCAAATTTAAGGAACGCTATTTGAGTGATGACTCTCTCGATACTTATCCTTTCTGGATTGCCCATTATTATGTGGACTCATTGACGTATCAGGGTGAATGGGCTTTCTGGCAACACACGGATTTGGGACTCTTGCCCGGTATTAAGGGGAGAGTGGATATGAATGTATTCAATGGAGATTTGGAGAGGCTTAAGTCATTTACGATTCAACCAAAGTAAAAAATCAGGAGTACAATCGCGGATACCCCGTGTTTGCACTCCTGAAATATAGCATAATTTTAAGTGTATTATACACTGGAATTTGTCGAAGTAGCTTGCCATCCATCTTTTTTCATAGTCAGCTGAAGTTACTTAGACTGATTGGTCTCTTCTTCGTCTTCTTCATCAAAATCAAAGTCGAAGTCAAGGTCTTCCAGGAATTCAGGTTCATTGAACTTATCCAGGCTGCGACGTTCCTTTTTCGTCGGACGACCGGTTCCTCGTGCCCGATCCACGAATCCGCTGATACGGTTCATTTCCAGCAATTCATATTGGTCAGGCGTTGTGACATTTTCCAAAATTTCAGGAACAAGCTTGGCGCCGACCCGCTTCTCAATAGCCTGGAGAACCTTGAATGAGTAGGTGACAGGCGGTTTGCGTACCTGAATTACTTCTCCCGGTTTCACCATACGCGATGGTTTCACCTGGCTTCCGTTTACACTGATACGTCCTTTTTTACAAGCTTCAGCTGCAATGGTGCGTGTCTTGAAGATGCGCGCAGCCCACAGCCATTTGTCTATTCTGGCTTCACTCATTTCTTGTTGAATTGATTCATAGTGATGGCGATACCTGCAAGGCAAAAGCTTTTGATGATCTCGCAGGCGGTATCTATCCGTTCACCCATTTGCTGTTTTTCTTCTTCGCTGAAGTGTCCCAGCACATAGTCTATCTGTGCACCTTTAGGGAAATTGTTACCTATTCCAAAGCGCAAGCGGGCATAATTCTCCGTGCCCAATGTCGCTGCGATATGTTTTAATCCATTGTGTCCGGCATCGCTTCCTTTAGGTTTCAGACGCAGGGCGCCAAACGGAAGGGCCAAATCATCGACTACAATCAGTACATTCTCCAGTGGGACTTTCTCTTGTTGCATCCAGTAGCGGACGGCGTTGCCACTTAAATTCATGTAAGTGGAAGGTTTGAGTAATACAAGCTGCCTTCCCTTGAGTGATAAATCAGCCGTCGCTCCGTAGCGTCCATCCTTAAAAACAATATTGGATGCCTTTGCAAAGGCATCCAATACGTTAAATCCTATGTTGTGGCGGGTATCCCGGTATTCATCACCGATGTTTCCCAGCCCTACAATCAAATATTTCATTGATGAGGATTAAAAGGTTTTGTCAAAAGCATTAGTTTGCCTTGGCAGCAGCACCCATTGCGGCACGCGTCAACTTAACAGCGCAGACAACGGTTTCCTTAGCATTCAGGATTTCCAATCCTTCGAAGGACAATTCGCCCACTTTGATTGTTTTGCCAAGACCCAGGCTAGTTACGTCAACAACCAGTCTTTCAGGAATCTTGTCGTAAGTAGCTTTTACTTTCAGCTTACGAACCTGCAGCTGCAACTTACCACCGGCACGTACACCTTCAGCCAAACCTTCGAGCTGAACCGGAACTTCCATAACGATGGGTTGATCTTCGGTGATTTCGTAGAAGTCAACGTGGAGCACGTTGTCTTTCACCGGGTGGAACTGGATCTCTTTCATGATGGCTTTGCAGGTCTTGCCGTCAATGTCCAAGTTTACAGTGTAGATGTGCGGGGTGTAAATCAGGTTACGGAGTCCTTCATTGGGTACAGTGAAAGAAGTTGCAACGATATTACCGTTTTCATCTTTCTTAGTACCATAGAGGTTGCAGGGAACGCTACCGGCTTTACGGATTTCGCGTGTCGATTTCTTGCCAGTTTCAGGTCTGGCTGTACCTTTTACGTCGATAGTTTTCATTGTCGTAAATGTTTGTGTTACTCTAAATTAAGTTTGTTTTGCTTAATTCACCATCACACGATGTGTCAAAAAGCGGCGCAAAAGTACGCTTTTTCAGTGAAATATCCAAACAGGCGGCTCTAAAAGTCTATGTCTATTTTAATTTCATCTGACATCGGGGCAGTCTCAGTCTCATTTTCGGCATTACTGTTGCCATGCTTCGGTTCTATAGGTCCCTGTTCCTGTTCTATGAATCCGATGGCTTCATGAAGGCCGTTCATGAACTTCTCGAAGTCTTCTTTGTATAGGAATATCTTGTGTTTTTCAAAACTGACTTGTGAATCTTCCCCTTCGCCAGACACGACCTTCTTACTTTCAGTGATGGCCAAGAACATTTCATCCTTACGGTTCTTTTTTACATCCAGATAATATATGCGTTTTCCGGCTTTGATAGCCCTTGAGAATACAATCTCTTTGTCTGCATCAACAGCACCTTTCTTTTTAAACTCTTCCATAACTTAAAATATAAAAATGTGCTTCAAAGGTGGCTAATTTTTTCTAATTAGCCAAGCTTGTGTGTGAAAAAGTGATTGCTCCATATTTCTTTTTTTGAAAAATGCAACTTGAAGGGTTTGGCCTGCGGACGTTGTGGTGTGTGCGCTCTTGATGAGGGGAAGGCCTCTTGCCATTAGTACTGTCGGTTCCCAATGAATACTATATAATAAGGTATATGGGATTCTCCGATTCACAGGAATGAATTTTTACTGGCAGTCACAGAAAGAAATGTGGAGGATGTGAGAAAAAGTCAGGTGTATATTATAGGGATATGTGGAATTTATGTAAATTTGCACACTCTAATACAAGAATTTAAATAACCGTTATGATTAACAGAGCTCTTATTCGTTTGAAAGTTGTACAGATTGTCTACGCTTATTACCAGAATGGCGGTAAGAATTTGGACACAGCTGAAAAAGAATTGTTTTTTAGCCTAAACAAAGCTTACGACTTATACAACTATTTATTGCTTCTCATGGTCGAAGTGACTAAATATGCAGAGAAATGTGTATTGGCCGGGAAGAGCAAGATGCGCCCCACTCCTGAAGAATTAAATCCCAACATGAAATTCATTGAAAACAGATTTGTAGCGCAATTGGAGTGCAACGAGCAGTTGTGTGCCTTTACCGAGACACAAAAGAAGAGCTGGGACAATGATGAAGAGTTCGTGAAATCATTCTATGAGAAGATTCAGGAAACAGAGTATTATCAGGAATATATGGCAGATCCCTACCGCTCTTATGAGGCCGATCGGGAGCTGTGGAGAAAGATTTATAAGAATCTGATTTTTAACAATCCCGAGTTGGATGCATTGTTGGAGGAACAGAGCCTTTATTGGAACGATGATAAGGAGATTGTCGATACTTTCGTGCTGAAGACCATCAAGCGTTTTGATGTTAAGCTTGGAGCCAAGCAGCCTTTGCTTCCCGAATATAAGGATGAAGAAGATCAGGAATACGCACGCCGTTTGTTCCGTCGTACGATTCTGAATGCTGATTACTACCGTCATCTGATGATGGAAAATACGCGTAATTGGAACTTGGACCGTGTAGCATTCATGGACCTGATTATCATGCAAATCGCATTGGCTGAGATTCTCAGTTTCCCGAATATACCGGTGAGTGTTTCGCTCAATGAGTATGTGGAGCTGGCAAAGCTCTACAGTACGCCGAAGAGTCCTGGATTCATCAATGGAATGTTGGATGCAATTGTTAATCAATTGAAAAAAGAAGGCAAGTTGACAAAGAATTGATTTATATTTGTTCGACCGATAATTAAACGTTATTTTAAACACACACAAAGAAAACGCTATGAACCTAATGACAGTATTATTGCAGGGGGGCGGAAGCAGCTTGTCCTTCATCATTATGATGGTGGCAATCTTTGCAATCATGTACTTCTTCATGATTCGTCCTCAAAACAAGAAACAAAAGGAAATAATGAACTTCCGTAAGAATCTGGAAGTCGGACAGTCTGTCGTGACCGCCGGAGGTATCTATGGAAAGATTAAGGAACTGGAAGACAACGTGGTGGTGCTGGAAATTGCAGCCGGTGTAAAAATACGCATTGATCGCAACTCGATTTTTGCGGATATGGCATCGACTCAGAATGCTGCCAAGTGATTACTTCCATTCGTTCCATTAATATATCAAGACATCAATGTCCGCGAAAAGAGATATATCTGTTCTTGTTCAAAGGACGTTACGTACAGTCAGAAACTTCCTGCTCAGTCCCAAAAGCAGGGAGTTTCTGATTTTTTTATTTTTCCTGGTCGTTGCCTTCTTCTTCTGGATGTTGCAGAAGTTGAATGACACTTATGAGATGGAACTGGCCATCCCTGTAAGGGTGGAGAATGTCCCGGACAATGTGGTGATGACGATGCCTCCTCCGGCATCGGTCCGGGTACAGGTGAAAGACCGTGGAACCGTATTGATTAATTATATGTTGGGACGTTCGTTTTATCCGCTCACGTTGGATTTTGGCGAGTTGGAAAATGAGAGCGGACGCGTTCGTGTGGAGAGCTCTTCATTTCAGAAAATGGTCACTTCGCAGCTGATGAATACGACACAGGTTGGTGCCATACGTCCTTATGCTTTTGACATCGTATATACGCGGGGAAAAGCAAAGAGAGTTCCCGTGGTCGTGCAGAGCAAGGTCACCACGGAGAAGCAATACTATATCTCTGAGATGCATGTCAGTCCGGATTCCATATTGGTTTATGCTCCGGAAGAGATTTTGGATACATTGACAGCTGTCTATACGAAAAGCTTTGCCTGTACGCAGGTTGACGACACGATTCGTCGGCACGAGATACTGGCTCCGGTTTTCGGGGCAAAGTTTGTTCCGGAAGGAGTGGATGTGGAAATCTGTACAGATATGTATACGGAAAAGAAATTGGAAATTCCCATTCACCCGGTGAACTTCCCGGCAGACAAGATGCTCAAGACCTTCCCGTCCAAGGTGTCGCTGACTTTTCAAGTGGGATTGGCGCATTTCAAGAGTGTCACAGAGAATGATTTTCTGATAACAGTTACGTATGATGAACTGTTGAAATGTAATTCTGATAAATACCGGGTTAAGTTGAAAAGCTTTCCAAACAATGTGAGCTACATCCGTATTGACCCACCGGAGGTCGACTTTATCATAGAACAAGTGAATACGTTCGAAACGCCATGATTAAACTAGGAATAACCGGAGGTATCGGTAGTGGAAAGTCGGTTGTATCCCGTCTGTTACAGATAATGGATGTCCCTGTTTATCAAACCGATGATGAAGCCAAAAGACTCACAGTGGCAGACCCTCATATCCGTCGTGACTTGTCGGCATTGGTCGGCGATGCGGTCTATGCGTCGGATGGTTCGTTAAACAAGGAGGTGCTGGCGTCTTATATTTTTGGTTTCCCTGAACGTATAGCCCGTGTGAACGCAATCATTCATCCACGTGTAAAGACCGATTTCGAACACTGGTCTGAACGGCAAAGGCAATGCCGTCTGGTGGGGATGGAATGCGCCATCCTTTATGAATCAGGGTTTGAAAACACAGTCGATAAGGTGATTGCTGTGTCGGCTCCTTGGAATGTCCGTTTATGTCGTGCCATGAAGCGGGATGCAGCTCGGGAAGAGCAGATACGGAAGCGTATGGAGCACCAGTTGCCTGACGAAGAGCTATGTGCCCGTGCCGACTTCGTGGTGCGCAATGACGGAGTGACGCCATTGTTGCCTCAGTTGGAACAGATATTGGCTCAGCTGAATGCTTTTTCCGAAATCCGTTGATAGGCCGTGAGAATGGCTTCGGCTACTTCATTTTTTTAAATACGGGCTTTGTATCTTGACCGGGGCATTGTATCTTTGCTCCCCGTTATGAAAACAAATTACTTTAAGAGATAAAACACAAAATTATGTTGAGAACTATTTTATCTGTCTCCGGAAAGCCGGGACTGTACCGTTTGCTTTCGCAAGGAAGAAACATGTTGATTGTCGAGACACTTGATGCTACCAAGAAGCGTATCCCCATTTATGCAAGTGACAAAGTGACTTCATTGGGGGATATTTCCATGTATACAGAAGAAGATGACGTCCCCTTGAGCCAGGTACTGACAGCCCTTAAGAACAAGCAGAATGGAGCCATTGTTGACTTCGATTACAAGAAGGCAAGTCTTGCTGAATTACAGGAATTTTTTGCGCAGGTACTTCCTAACTTTGATCGGGACCGTGTTTATGCAAATGACATAAAGAAACTTATTCAGTGGTATAACATTCTCATCAATGCCGGTGTGACAGAGTTTGAAGAGGCTTCTACCGGGGATGAGACAGCAGAATGATAGTTGGGGATCCGAGTATCCTGACAGGGCGCGAATTGCACAAAAAAATGCAAGTTTTGGATTTTTACTTGCAATATATGTGCAGTTCGCGCTTTGTTATTTGGAAAACTTCACTACTTTTGTGGCAGAGTGTATTTATTATATAAAACAAACGATAGTGGATATCTGTAAGAATTCTGTTTTACTGGGTAAGTGATAAGCATATCAGGTGACGATGGACGTTTGCAGACATTCATTAAACCATTAAACCTTTTTTCTACATGAAGAAAATTTTGTTGAGTGCCGCAGCTTGTGTCCTGACCGGATGGGCGTTGGCACAGGAATCGCCTTTGTGGATGAGGGATTGTACCATTTCTCCGGATGGGACGACCATTGCCTTCACTTATAAAGGCGATATTTACACGGTGCCGGTCAGTGGCGGGCGTGCCATGCAGCTGACTTCTCATCCGGCATACGACACAGCGCCGGTGTGGAGCCCGGACAGTAAAAAGATTGCTTTTGCATCTGATCGCATGGGTAGTCTGGACGTGTTTATCGTTTCGCGTGAGGGAGGAGTTCCTCAACGTCTGACCACTCATTCAGGCAGTGAGACTCCGATTGTTTTTAAAGATAACGGACATGTTTTGTTTGCTGCCGCTATCCAGCCGTCTGCAGAGGACATGCAGTTCCCTTCAGGCACATTCAATCAGGTTTATGAGGTAAGCGTGGAGGGAGGACGTCCCCGGATGTTCTCGTCCATGCCCATGGAGCATATCTCCATCCGCAAGGACGGCAAACAATGGCTTTACCAGGATAAGAAAGGGTACGAAGACCCTTGGCGCAAGCACCATAAGTCTTCCATTGCACGTGATGTCTGGATGTATACGCCGGGCACCCCGGGGGGTTATGCCAAGCTGACGGCGTTCCGGGGTGAGGATCGTGATCCGGTCTGGGCACCCGATGGCGAGTCCTTCTATTATTTGAGTGAAGAGAACGGTACTTTCAACGTGTTCAAGCGCCGATTGGGCAGTGCATCGTCTACTCAGATAACCAGGCATACAGTGAACCCCGTCCGTTTCCTGACCATTGCAGAGAATGGAACATTGTGCTACGGGTTGGATGGTGAAATTTATACCTTGGCTCCCGGCAAGCAGCCGAAGAAGGTAAAGATTGAAATCATGTCGGATCGTCTGGACCGGGATGTCATCCGACAGGTATTGCAGAATGGGGTGTCAGAAATGGCTGTTTCACCTGATGGCGATGAAATTGCCTTCATCGTACATGGAGATGTCTATGTGACTTCGGTGGAATACCAGACAACCAAACAGATTACTGATACACCTGAGCAGGAAAGGGACGTCGACTTTTCTCCTGACGGACGCAGCCTGGTCTATGCTTCCGAGCGGGATGGCTTGTGGCAGATTTACCAGGCTTCGTTGGTAAAGGAGGATGAAAAGCAATTTACGTATGCGACCGAAATCAAGGAAGAACGTCTGACCAAATCGAGCAAGACCTCCTTCCAACCACAATACAGTCCTGACGGCAAGGAAGTAGCTTTCCTGGAAGACAGAACTGCCATCAGAGTCATGAACCTGAAGAGCAAGAAGGTCCGTACTGTGATGGATAAGAAATACCAGTATTCTTACTCCGATGGCGACCAGTGGTTCCAATGGAGTCCGGACAGCAAATGGATTCTTTCAGACTTCATCGGTGTCGGCGGATGGAACAATAAGGATATCGTCCTGCTGAAGGCTGATGGAAAAGGCGAGATGCACAACCTGACGCAGAGCGGTTACAACGATGGACGTGCCAAGTGGGTACTCGGTGGAAAAGCCATGATATGGAGCAGCGACCGTGCCGGATTCCGTAGCCACGGAAGCTGGGGAGCCGAAAGCGATGTCTACATCATGTTCTTCGATCTGGAAGCCTATGAGAAGTTCAGAATGAATGACGAAGACCTTGCCTTGTATGAAGAGGCTGAAAAGGAGCGTAAGATGAAAGAGGCAAAGGAAAAGGCGGAACAGGACAAGAAGAAGAAAGGCAAGAAGCATAAGAAGGATGACAAGAAGGAGAAGGAAGAGGAGGAGACACTCACCTTCGACTTGGAGAACTGTCGTGACCGTGTCATGCGCCTGACGGCAAACTCTTCTTTGCTGGGCGACGCACTCCTTTCCAAAGACGGTAACATGCTTTACTACCTGACATCTTTCGAGGGTCCGCAGGACTTGTGGGTACGGGACCTGAAGGAGGGCAGTACACGTATTCTGGTGAAAGGTATTGGCAGGGGCTACCTGGTACAGTCCAAGCAGGGCGGCATCTTCATTTGTGGCGGTGGAGGCATGCGTGAAATCGATATGCGCTCCGGACGTCCTGAACGCATTGAATTTGAGGCATTCTTCAATTATCGTCCGTATGCCGAGCGGGAATATATCTTTGAACATGCCTGGCAGCAGGTGAAGGACAAGTTCTATATGAAGGATCTGCATGGGGTGGATTGGAATGGATATAAGAAGGTCTATGAGAAGTTCCTCCCTTACATTAATAACAATTATGACTTCGCAGAAATGTTGAGCGAGCTGCTGGGCGAACTCAATGCTTCTCATACCGGAGCGCGTTATAGCGGTCGGGGAGGGGCGATGCCGACGGCTTCGCTGGGTGTCTTCTATGATGAGACCTACAAGGGAGACGGATTGAAGATTAAGGAGATTCCTGCAAAGAGTCCGTTTGCCCAAATCAAGACTAAGGTGACTGAAGGCTGTATCATCGAGCAGATTGACGGACGTGAGGTGAAGAAGGGAGAAGACTACTTCCCCTTGCTGGAGGGCAAGGTCGGTCGTAAGATACGTCTTGCTGTCTATAATCCGGATACCAAGGAACGTTTTGAAGAGACCATACGTGGTATTGGTGCCGGTCAGTGGAACGAGGTCCTCTACCATCGTTGGGTGGAACGTAACCGGACTGAAGTGGAGCGTCTGTCAGGAGGTCGTTTGGGCTATATCCATATTGAGGCAATGAACAGCGAGAGCTTCCGTGAGACTTACAGCGAGTTGCTCGGACGGTACCGTCACAAAGAGGCTGTCGTGGTCGACGTACGTCACAATGGGGGCGGATGGCTCCATGAAGACCTGATGGTTCTGTTGGGCGGAAAGGAATATCAACGTTTTGTGGCACAGGGCCAGTACATCGGTAGTGACCCGTTCAACCAGTGGACGAAACCTTCCTGTATGTTGGTTTGTGAAGACAACTACAGCAATGCCCACGGCACGCCTCAACTCTATCAGGCGTTGAAGCTGGGTAAGCTCGTCGGTGCTCCCGTACCGGGAACGATGACAGCAGTATGGTGGGAGAACCAGATTGATCCCAGCCTCGTGTTCGGTATACCGCAAGTGGGCTGTGTGGATATGGAAGGAAACTATGCAGAGAATCATGAACTGGAGCCTGATGTGCTGATTTATAATTCTCCGGCAGATGTCCTTCAAGGGCGTGATGCACAGTTGGAAGCAGCTGTCAAGACCTTACTGGACGAGCTGCCTGCCAAGTAACAGACTTTCTTAGACTGATTTTATCGGGCTTGCAAGGCGCAAGGCTCTCCGGTCTTCAGACAGTGACCGGGGCCTGTGCATTGCAAGCCCGATGTGTATGCGAAATGCAAGTTATTAAAAAACATGAAACACACTTGATGCAAATCAAAAATGTAGACAAGCGACGTGAATTTGTTGTACTTTTGCACCCCAAAATCAAAAAGCGCTATTTATGGAAGAGAACAATCCTCACATTTTGGGCAGTGCGCCCATTGGGAAATTATTGGTACAATATTCCGTTCCCGCCATCATTGCCATGACAGTAACCTCACTCTACAACATTATCGATAGCATTTTCATTGGTCACGGCGTCGGTCCGTTGGCAATTTCCGGTCTGGCTATTACTTTCCCGCTGATGAACCTGTTGGTGGCTTTCTGTACCCTTGTGGGCGTGGGTGGAGCTTCCATCTCGTCCATTCGTCTGGGACAGAAGGATGTGAAAGGGGCAGAAGATGTGTTGGGCAATGTGGCTATCCTGTGTGTTATCAATGCCTTTATATATGGTGGCATTACCTTGCTGTTCCTGGACGAGGTGCTTTACTTCTTCGGGGCGAGTGATGAGACGCTGCCATACGCACGGGACTTCATGCAGGTGATCCTCCTGGGCAGTCCCATTACTTATGTGACCATCGGTCTGAACAACATGATGCGTGCCACGGGCTATCCGAAAAAGGCCATGTTTTCAGCCATGCTTACCGTCGGGTGTAACATCATCCTGGCACCGGTCTGTATCTTTGTGCTGGAATGGGGAATCCGTGGAGCTGCCATATCGACCATCATTTCCCAGTTTGCCGGTATGATTTGGGTACTTTCGCATTTCGTGAACAAGAAAAGCTACATCCGCTTCAAGCGTGTCAGCCTGCGTCTGCGTCCGCGTATCATCCGCAATATCTTCAGCATCGGCATGTCGCCGTTCATCATGAATGTGTGTGCCTGCTGTATTGTGATCTTTATCAACAACCGGTTGCTGAACTACGGAGGCGACCTTGCTATCGGTGCCTTTGGTATTTTGAACCGTATTCAAATGCTGTTCGTAATGATTGTAATGGGCATTACGATGGGGATGCAGCCTATCAGCGGATACAACTACGGAGCCGGAAACATTGACCGTGTGAAGCGGACGCTGAAGCTGGGCATTGTGGCAGCGACGTGCATCACGACATTCGGTTTCCTTATCAGCGAATTGTTCCCGGGCTTGTTCGTGGGCATGTTTACCAATAACGAAGAACTGACGCATCAGGCGACGATTGCCCTTCAGATTGGTGTGGCAGTCTTTCCCATCATTGGTTCACAAATCATCATTACGCAATTCTTCCAGTCCATAGGCAAGGCGGCTATATCCATTTTCCTTTCCCTCTCCCGTCAGCTGCTGTTCCTTTTACCCGGTCTGGCGCTGCTTCCTCCCATCTATGGCGTGAAAGGAGTGTGGTTCAGCATGCCGATTTCCGATTTCCTGGCGGCTCTGGCAGCCATTGGCATGCTGCTTTACCAGTTGCGTAAGATGAAGCTGGAGAATCTGCGTGGTGTCTGACGCTCCTCGGGGTCAGCACACGCTGTGCGGCGCGGGCAGCTCGGTCCTCCTTCGGGCAATCTGGTCTCTGTAGACTGACGGAGGGATACCCTGGAGGCGTTTGAACATCTTGGACATGACGGCCTGGTCGGAGAAGTGCAGTTGGTCGGAAATCTCCTGCAGGCTGGCGTCCGTGTCTGACAGAAGCTGGGCAATCTCGCGGACCAGTGCTTCGCAAATCCAGTGATAGACAGTCTTTCCGGTAAACTGACGGACGATGCGTCCCAGATATTGGGTGGTGACCCCATGTTCTGAATAGGAACGTATCTGGTAGTGATGGAGGATTTCTTCGAATTTCATAGTCGTATCATTGGATAAGTAGGCAAGCAAAGATAGGAATTTGTAAAGAAGGATAGTTTTAAAATAGATAAAGGGAGAGTTTCTCTAGATTAATGACCAAAATCTATCGATAAGTCACCGAATGGTTTGTGTTTCTGTTAAATAGAATTGATAAGTAACCGGAATTGGTAAATAAGTCTTTCATCTTCCTTCGTTCGCGGATAGAGTTCCGCTACTGATAGTTTCCATTCGTATTGTCATATTATTTCCATATTGACAAACGGACTTTCCAAATAGTAGGACAAGGAGTACGTTGTTTAGTAATAGACAAATTTAGTACAGAATCAAACAAGCAGTTTATAGGCTCTTCTTTTCAATTTTGCATCGGTTTGAGTGGTCGAAGGGACCGGAATAAACGGGTTTAGAGATGATTTGAACGGAGTGTGAACCGGTCTCTTCACCTTTTTCAAACAAAATGACTCATATAACTAAACGAGATTTATTTATGTACGGACGTTTTGCATTGATGGCTGGTTTGTTTTTGGGGAGTTTCCCCATGACTTCATGCGACGATGACGCTGTGACAACGGAGTATCAGCCTTTGCCCAAGCTGACATTGGACGAACCTTTCCAGTATGAATGCACCGATGCCAACCTGGTGTCCTTCACGCCGGATTCACTGACAAGGGTGGCGGTATTGAACTTCTTGAAGGAAGATGTGGCAGACTTGGATTATGTGGACTACGACGAACAGACCTGTATGTTTACCTTCCGTAAAGGAGAACTGTCTCATTACCGGATTACCTGGGAGTATGAGACATCGAATGCCATCAAGTTCCTGTATACCCAGAACGGGATGTGGTACCGGATGCTTTCCGGAGACGGGTACTCCTATGTGCTGGAAGCTGTCGATGGCATGTCGGTCTGTGTCGCGGCACAGCCGGGTATGCATCCGAATGACCGGAACGTCAGTCTGACATTCCATCAGTTCCGTATTGAAGACATCGGCGGGACAGATGAGACACAAGCCCGGCTTAGATGAGGCAAAGTATAATACTTAGCCTGCCAAAGTATTATACTTAGGGGGCCTAAGTATCATACTTTGGTCGGCTGAAGTATGGCGTAGACGAAGTCTATCCGCCGTATAGTATAAGCATGATTTGGGTTTAACCCAAATCGGTCATTTGAGTTTAAGGTTGACTGATAGCATGCTCTTTATGTTTTTCTCTGGAGCTTTCCGGTGTCTGTCCCCCTTGCAGCCCGGGAAGCTTTTCTTTGAAAACAAAGAAAGGAGGCGCTGTGAGGTGCCTCCTTTCTGACAATTCATTTAATATGGATGTGATGATTTTACTTACCTGCTTCGGCATCGCGAATCATCTGTTCGCTGGCGTACATGTAGACTTCTACGCGACGGTTCTGTGCCTGTCCCTCTTTGGTCGAGTTGTCGGCTACGGGATTAGCCTCGCCCAGACCTTCAACCGACTTGATTTGGCTGGAGGCTACGCCGCAGTTCAGCAAGTAGGAAGAAACGCTTTGTGCACGTTGTTGTGACAGCTGGATGTTCTTCTGTACACTTTGTTCAGCCGTACTGTTGCGCCATCCCTGATTGTCGGTATACCCCTTGATGGCAATATCCATGGTGTTGTTCTGCTTCAGGACATTGTTGGCAAACTTGCTCAGTGCGCTTTGTGCCGATGCGCTCAGGGCAGAGCTGCTGGTGTTGAAGAGGATACCCGAATCGAATGTTACCCTCACAGCCTGCAAGCCGTTTGCGTCGGTGATTTGTTCCACTTGTGCACCTTCTACCTGACGGGCTGCTTCTGCAGCTTTGTCCATCTTCTTGCCGATGATGACTCCTGCACCTGTTCCGACAGCCGTACCAATGGCTGCGCCGATAGCTGCACCTTTGCCTTTGCCTACGAGACCTCCGATGATGCCGCCCAATGCAGCACCGCCGCCGGCACCGATTAATCCACCTTTCGTGGTGTTGTTCATATTACCGCAACTGCCCAATACCAACAGGCCGCTGAGTAACAAGGAAGTTGTTTTGATACCTTTCATATTCATGTCAATTTTAATGATTTAATGTCACGTTTTGTATCGACAAATATAGGCTTTATCTGACAAAGTGTTGCTAAAAAAGTCCGCTTTTATCAATATTTAGTCTAATTTCCCGCTTCTTCATGGCGAGGTAGCAGCTCTGTCGGCAGAAGGGTAGACAAGGAGACAGAAGGAGATAGAAGAATAATGTACGGATACCGCACGCGCTTCCGCCTAACTTATTAAGTCAAAGATGGAGCCTCTTTTTTAGAAAATTACTACTTTTGCATTCGCAAAAATCGAAGAGTAATAATCAAAACAAGATAAAGCAATGGCAAAAGAATTGAAAGAACTGACCAAGCGTAGCGAGAACTATTCGCAATGGTATAACGATTTGGTCGTAAAAGCAGACCTGGCTGAACAATCACCCGTGCGTGGATGTATGGTGATCAAGCCCTATGGCTATGCGATTTGGGAGAAGATGCAGCGTGTGCTGGATGACAAGTTCAAAGAGACCGGACACGTGAATGCCTATTTCCCGCTTTTGATCCCGAAATCATACCTGAGCCGTGAGGCTGAACATGTGGAAGGCTTCGCCAAGGAGTGTGCCGTAGTGACCCACTACCGTTTGAAAAATGCCGAAGATGGGAGTGGGGTGATTGTCGATCCCGCTGCCAAGCTGGAAGAGGAACTGATTATCCGTCCGACATCGGAAACGATTATCTGGAGTACATATAAGAACTGGATTCGCTCTTACCGTGACCTGCCCATCTTGTGCAACCAGTGGGCCAATGTGATGCGTTGGGAAATGCGTACCCGTCTGTTCCTGCGTACGGCTGAGTTCTTGTGGCAGGAGGGACACACGGCACATGCCACTCGTGAAGAGGCAGAGGCCGAAGCACAGAAGATGCTGGGAGTCTATGCGGATTTTGCAGAGAACTACATGGCAGTGCCGGTGATGAAAGGCGTGAAGTCTGCCAATGAACGTTTTGCCGGAGCGTTGGATACTTATACCATTGAAGCCTTGATGCAGGATGGCAAGGCATTGCAAAGCGGTACTTCTCACTTCCTGGGACAGAACTTCGCCAAGGCTTTTGACGTGCAGTTTGTCGACAAGGATAACAAACTGGACTACGTGTGGGCTACGTCATGGGGTGTGTCGACCCGTCTGATGGGCGCGCTCATCATGTCCCATTCGGATGACAACGGACTGGTGCTGCCTCCGAAGTTGGCTCCGATTCAGGTTGTCATTGTGCCTATCTATAAGAGTGACGAGCAGTTGAAGCTCATTGATGCAAAGGTGGCTGGCATTGTCGACCGTCTGCGTGCATTGGGCATTTCGGTGAAGTATGATAATGCCGACAACAAGCGTCCGGGCTTCAAGTTTGCCGATTACGAACTGAAGGGCGTTCCCGTCCGTCTGGTGATGGGAGGCCGTGACTATGAGAACAACACGATGGAAATCATGCGTCGTGATACGCTGGAGAAGCATACAGTCTCTTGCGACGGTATCGAGGAATATGTGAAGAACCTGCTGGATGAGATTCAAGCCAATATCTATCAGAAGGCACTGAATTACCGTCAGTCTCACACCTTCAAGGTGGATACGTGGGATCAATTCAAGGAGCAGATAGAGAAGGGTGGCTTCATCCTGGCTCACTGGGACGGTACGACCGAGACAGAGGAGCGCATCAAGGAAGAAACCAAGGCAACCATCCGTTGCATTCCGTTTGATGCCGACGAGGAAAGTCTCCAGCCGGGTGTGGACATGCTGACCGGTAAACCGTCGGCGCGCCGTGTGCTCTTTGCCAGAGCTTATTGATGTCCGCCATACGCCGGTGCGGAGTCAGCACGTATACAAGCAAGTAACTTAGTGACGGGTTGGCAGGTTGATGAGTGGAGGAGTGTAATGTTTGTCCGGAACTTCGTCCCCCCTCATGAACGTGTCGACCCGTTGTTTGTTTTAGGACCATGAATGAACCGATCCATTATATATTGATTAAGAAGGAAGGGAAATGGGTGCCGAAGAGTGCCGAGATTTCCTCTTTTGAGCAGGATGATGCCGGCATGTACCGGGTACGCTTCACGAACAGCAGCAAATATTACAGGTATAGCCGGCAGAACCTGGTATGCCTGAGCAACCGGATGCGTGAATGGGTCGACCCGGCCCTGGATGTCAATCGTATCTTTCTGAATGGCCAGGAACTGTCCGGACTCAAGGACGTGTGGCATTATGCTTACGATGAGCAGGACTTCTGGCGGATTGTCTTTCACAGTGGGCGTTACCGGGATTATCCCGGTGAATGTATCCGGGTCGTGACGAATTGCTTGTGCAACTCCAGGAGCAACGACGTCTTTGATTATCTGAAGCATATCGCCGGGCTGAATCCGTTGGGCAAGAATGGAGAACCCCGGAAGAACGAGACGGTGCAAGGAATACTGGAAAAGCAGTATGCGGCTATCAGCTATGTAGGCGACGATACGGTAGCTTCCCTTTACCTGGGGTATTCGGCGTCCCCTAAAAGGACCGAGCCGGGAAACCTGATTTATCCGTTTGGAAGCAATGCCAGTCAGAAAGAGGCGGTGAGACAAGCCTTCACCCATCAGGTCAGCATCGTTCAGGGTCCTCCCGGAACAGGTAAGACGCAAACGATTCTGAACATCCTGGCTAACATCGTGATGCGTGGCAAGACCGCCCTGGTGGTGTCGGCAAACAATTCGGCAACAGATAATATTCGGGAGAAGCTGGCAAAGTATGGTCTTGATTTCATGGTCGCTCCCTTAGGCAATAAGGAGAATAAGGGAGAATTTATCCGTTCCCAACCTCCTCTTCCCGAGGAGTTGCCCTCCTGGCAAAGCGAGGAGGTGCAGGATGCCCAAAAGAAGGTAGACACAGCTTCCAGGCAGTTGGATACAGTGTTCTCCCTACAGAATGACTTGGCGGTTAAGAGACAGGAACTGGAAGCTGCAAGCTTGGAATGGGAGCATTTCAAGCAGGAACATGCTCTGGGTGAAGAGGACGCCCGGGAAAGCACCTCCCTCACTTCCGGTAAGTTGCTCAGGTTGTGGCTGGAGCTTCAGCCTTATGTGGATGAAGATGCTGCTGCCGGCATCCATGGCTGGAGCGGACGATTCAGGTGGCTTCTGCTGAAATTCCTCTGCCGTTACTGGTTCCGGCTGACCAAACGGATGGAGCGAGAAAATCTGCTTCCGTTGATTACGAGGTTGCAGACCTTGTATTACCCGAAGCGTCGCCGGGAACTTTGTGAGGCTATAGCTGCTTTGGAGTCAGCACTGGAGCGTCAGGATGCCGGAGCCTTGATGACTGTCTTGACTGAGAACTCCTTGCTCCTGCTGAAAGATGCCCTTTGTCGGAAGTATCGTGACGGACGTCCGGTCTTGGTTTCGGAGGAAGACCTGTGGAAACGCTCTTCCGAAGTCTTGAAGCAATATCCCATCGTCTTGAGTACGACCTTTTCGGCACGTTCCTGTCTGGCTGCAAATACCATTTATGATTATGTCATCGTCGATGAAGCATCGCAGGTAGCTGTCGAGACGGGCTTCCTGGCATTGACGTGTGCACGCAATGCTGTGATTGTGGGAGATTCGCAACAGTTGCCCAATGTGGTAACGGAAGATGACAGGAAGCGTTTCAAGATTGTGCAGGAGCGTTATCATCTGGCGGAAGGTTACGATTGTGCCTCTTACAGTTTGTTGACTTCGATTGGGGCAGTGATTAAAGAGGTTCCGCAGACCTTGCTGTGCGAACATTATCGTTGCCATCCGCGTATCATCAATTTCTGCAACCAGAAGTTCTATGGAGGGCAACTGCTGATTATGACCCCTGACACCGGAGAAGAGAATGTCTTGAGTGCTTTCACGACAGTTGCAGGCAATCATGCCCGGAATAAATGCAACCAGCGGGAGATAGATGTAATCAGGAGTGAGGTATTCCCCGCGTTGGCAGGGTTTGATGATGTGGGCATCGTTACTCCTTACAATAATCAGGTGGATGCCATCAATAAGGAGTTTGGCAGGCCGGATCTGGCAGCGACGGTGCATAAGTATCAGGGACGGGAGAATGACGCTATCGTGTTCAGTGCTGTGGATAATCAGATTACACCCTTTTGTGATGATGATAACATGCTGAATGTGGCTGTTTCCCGGGCAAAGAAGAAGTTCTGTCTGGTGATGACCGGAGAAAAGCAGGAAAAGGAGGGCAATCTCACAGATTTGCTGCATTACATCAGCTATCAGAACTGTGCGGTCGTTGAAAGTAAGGTCTCGTCCATTTTTGATTATTTGTATGAGCATTACACGAAAGAACGTCTGGAATACCTGGAACGGCACCCGAAAGTCTCGGAATATGATTCGGAGAACTTACTCTATCCGCTGATCCTGAAGGTGCTGGAAGAAGGAGGATATGCTTACCTGAAGGTTGTGTTGCATTATCCGTTACGCTCTATTTTCCGTCATAAAGAACAGATGCTGGAGCAACGGGAGTATGAATACGCTTCGCATGCAAAGACCCATGTGGACTTTTTGCTGTTTAACAGAGTCAGTAAATTACCGGTCATGGGAATTGAAGTGAATGGCTACAGTTTCCATCGCGAAGGGACGGAGCAGAGTCTGAGGGATGAACTGAAAGAATCTGTTTTCCGGAAGTATGACTTGCCTTTACTGGTCCTGTCGACAACGGGTTCAGGGGAAGAGCAGAAAATCAAACAAACGTTGGTGCATGCCCTGCAGGTCTATGAATCAACGTGCTTGGGAGGAAATTATCATTTAATCCATGAATAAGGTCGAACATTTGCTGATTATCAATGCCAGTCCACGTCGGAAGGGCAATCTCTCGCGTATGCTTGAAGCCATGCGTGAGGAAGCGCTGGCACACGGTGTACATGTCGATTGGATCAATGTATTCGATTTGCAGGTAGCTCCCTGTACCGGATGCATGGTGTGTCGTTCGCGTTTGGAATGCGTTTTACCGGAAGACGATGCACAACGCACGTTGCATCGGATTAATTGTTGTGATGCTCTGATAATAGGAGCACCCTGTTATTGGGGCAATATGCCGGGAACGCTTAAAGTCCTGCTTGACCGAATGGTGTATGGATTGATTGGAGAGGGGAAATATGGTCCCCGTCCGCTGCATAAAGGAAAGCTGGCGATTGTGGTGAGCACTTCCACGACTCCCTATCCATTTAATAGATGGTTTAATCAGACGAGAGGGGTGATTCGTGCCTTGAAGGAAGTATTGAAATGGAGTGGCTTCCGCTTGCGTGCATGCATAGAGCGGGGAGGCACGCGTCAAAAACCGGTTGATGCAAAAGATTTGGAGCGTTGCCGTCGGGCAGTAAGGAAGTTGCTCTCCTGATAAGGAAAAATAACAGGATGTCAGCGAATTGAGGTATTTACTATCATCAGGAATGAAAAATGACCTTTCTCGCTAACTCGTCCTTTTCGAATATCCGATAATCTGGAGACGAAACGTGAATGATTGCAAACGGAATGCCGGAAAAATGCCCTTCATTTTAGAAAACTATACATTTCATTTTCGAAAAACAGACAAAACGTGCCCGGAACAATATTGTTTCGCGCGTCAAACAATATAGTTTGCCGCGTCAAACAATATAGTTTCACCTGCCAAACACAATTGTTTCGCGCCCGGAAGTCAAATCTT